>JGI20214J51088_10000309_pt1 | contig 35299 bp, 37 predicted proteins | sample WetSurMetagenome_FD_51088 | JGI IMG/M metagenome (IMG submission 51088) | reverse complement strand
AGGGAGTTTCAACGGGGACTTCCCTGATGAAATGCGGCAATGAAATCCTTGCGCAACAGCACGCCAAGCAACCGGCCTTCGCTGTCCACGATGGGAGTGCTTCGACCGTCATGCTTATGGAACGCGCTGACGACCTCCGCGAACCCGGCATCCCGGGTCACGGTGATAGCCGGGGTTGTCATGACTTCGCTCACATGCGTCTCATGACAACGATGCTTGAATTCGAAGGACTCATCCAGCATCGCCAGCAGCAGCTCCAGGAAAGTATCTACCTTCAGCCGCCGCAGGAAATCAGTCTCGGTGAGCATTCCTGTCACGCAGCCGTTTTCATCCATAACAGGCAGGCTCTTGAGGCCGGACCGCACGAGGGCTTTGGCTGCTTCGTCGAGATACATGCCGGGCAGCAAAGGCTCGATACCCGTGCGCATGAGATTTTCAGCCCTGAAATTATCGAACAGGCGCCCCATCGCATGGCGATGAGCCAAGTGATAGACCGTCCTGAAGTCTTCAGTGGAAATGTCCAGATAGCCTGGAATGTGTTTCATTGCGTCCAGAATGTCTTCATCGACCAGTTCGACTTCCGTCACTTCATCTGAAGCAGAAGCGGCCTTTGGACGATCGTTCGAAGTACTTGTCATCCCTGAAAATCAACCAAGTAAATTACAAGGGTTTATTCTATCAGTTCGTCTGTCCAACCCGAAATCCGATACGGCGCATCGACCTACTTTTTCCCACAAGCGTATTTTAAAAGATGTCCAGCCATCGAGTCAGGCGGTGCAGGGTCCCAGTCACTGCTGGGAGCTGACGACTTTGATACGACACTCCCGTGACCCAGATTTTCGGAATACAACAACACGGCCAGGTTTCTCGATTGTGCTGCTACACAGTCGTATTCATCCTGCCCCATGGACGAGAGGTATGTGGAATTCTCGAATTTCCTGGGCGTCTTGGCGTCGTACAAAATCCACATCGTCACTCTCTTGCCATTTTTATGAATGGTGGATTGATTTACATAAGCCATAACGACGTCGTCCCGAACAACGGCAGTGCCGAAATAAACCCATTCAGCATTCGCGCTGCCGCTCGCGATGGCCAGTATAAATGTCAGGATAATTTTGCGCATTGCAGTACCCAATAGTCTTGTATTACGTTATCCATAGCTTATTGCTTATCCGTATGGTGGACACTGCCAAATTACGGCTCCGGTCGGGTTCTGCCAGTTCACCCGAATAGGCGAATGACAATCAGGAAGTGCAGGTGACATCCATCCCTAATTATGCAGTCTCCTTTGTATCCTTAATACGGTTCTTGCTAGCCCCCGTTGTAACTCGATCGAACCAGGGGTAGGATGACCCGGTGACGTATTCACTCGTCAGCAAGGAGGCATCATGGCAATCAGCGCTATCAGCTCCAGCACCGACTCACTGCAAGCATTCCTGCAAGCCCAACAGACCCAACAAGCACTGCAAGATGCACAAACCCAGCAGGCATTACAGGCTCAACAAGCAGTACTGGATCAGCAAGTTCAACAGACACAGCAAACTCAACAAGCTCAGCAAGCACTGCTGGATCAACAGAATCAACAGACACTTCAGGCTCAACAGGCACTGCTTAACCAGCAAGCCCAGCAGTCCCTGCAGGCTCAGGCATTATTGGACCAGCAATCTCAACAGACCGATCAGACACAGCAGGTCCAGCAAGCTTTGCAGGCTTTTCTGGCTCAACAGGCATTACAAGGCCAGGCTCCCGGCTCAAATATCAACGTTACGGCTTAAGCTGAATGCAGTAATACCGATTCTTTCGCCTTGATTGGCGCTTCCCGACCGCAGCCGGTCTTGCACGAGATTCGCGACTGATGAATTGCGTGACAGGCCTATAACGCCTTTACATCGGTATACACAGTCGTCCTGTTCCTGCCTTGTTTTTTGGAGGCGTAGAGAGCCTTGTCGGCATGACCCAGCAAATCAAGCAGACTGTCATCCTTGGCGTATTCGGCCACCCCGACAGAGATGGTAATTCCTCCTATCTTCTCCTGGGCGTCGAGGCGATGGATCTGGCACCCCTCTACAGTCTTCCTCATATTTTCCGCAACAGTGCGAGCACCCGATATATCCGTTTCTGCCAGCAACAGCGCAAACTCTTCTCCACCCATACGTCCAACGGAATCCTGTCCGCGAACCTTGGACTTAAGTGTATTGGCTACAGCACGAATGACCTTGTCACCAAACAGGTGCCCATAGGTATCATTGATCGTTTTGAAATGATCGATATCCACCATCAACAGGCATAAACCTTTTGCGAGGGCTCCCTGATCCGATAATGTCGCATTTGCGCTGTTTTCAAATCCACGCCGGTTGAGAATGCCGGTCAAAGGGTCGATCAATGCCTCCCCACGGGCAGACTGAAGCTCCAGATGCAGCTTTTCCACTTTCTGCTTGCTGGCCGCCAATTCGGACTGCAGATCCTGCATGGAATCGATCATCTTGCTTGTATCGTCGGCCATATTCTTGACTAAGGCAATCAGACTGACCGGATCCGGATTCTGCTTCAGTGTGTTGCCGTAGGCATGCAAACTGGTGTCGAATCGATATGCCTGCTTTTCTGTCTCTATGGTTGATTCAGCCAGTTTTCTTAGCAAATGCTGGATATCTTCCCGCAATGCCCATTCCACATCCATGTTGCACTCGGATACATATTTGAGATACAGCCCTTCAATGGTGGCGTCATCGAGTCTTTCACCGTTGCCGAACTGCCTGGTGAGTGTCTCGCTCAAAGCCGGATTGATGCCAGTAACGTACTCGTACCACACCGCATAGTTTTGCGGTGTGAATGCCGCCGGATGTTCGGCCATTTTTTGAATCAGCAAACGCAGGATTTCCTCGCTTGCGTGACGGTCATGTTCGTATTTCACTTTTTTACTTTCTGGAACGCGACCTGATAGTTTGAACTTGCATGCAGTCTACCCCCAGTCCTTGGCTTATCCAATGCCATCCGGTTCAATTCCAGTTTCAACATGCTGTGCCATTGCACCAATGAATAAGGGGAAACCGAAGTTTCCCCTTATTTTCTCAACCATGCACTAGTGAAACGATGTGTTTCGTCAGAATAATGTTATGAAAATCGTTAGCGAATAAGTTGATACGCTATTTTTTCTAGCTTTATTGCTAATGGGTTATGTGTTTTTCGTTTATTTGCGAAGATCACAAGCCATTGAATAACGATATTTTTATTAACTTTATTGTTTTACACAACTTAGTGGACTGAGTCGCCGGTGTTGTCGTAGTATTTTCACCCATGACCAGATCAGAACTCTCCACTCGTCTCTCCGAGATGCATCCGCGCCTGACTGCCAAAGATGTCGAATTTGCTGTCAGCACGATCCTAGATTCAATTACCAGCACACTCGCCAAAGGTCACCGTATTGAGATTCGCGGATTTGGCAGTTTTGGATTGAATCATCGCCCACCACGCAAAGGACGTAACCCTAAGACTGGGGTTACAGTAAATATTCCAGCCAAGTACGTTCCGCATTTCAAAGCGGGAAAAGAGTTACGGGAACGGGTAGATCAGTAGAATCACCCGCGGGCGAGTTCCTCCAAGAGCTCAATGACCTCGCTGAGCAAGCGCCGTCCCGTTGCAGCGAAGGCGTCTCGATCAACATCCAAGGACGCCAGCAGTCCGACGTTGGCGATTGTCAGCGCCTGATCGAGATCCTCTGGACTTGCCAATAATGCGCGCACTCCTTGCCCGGCCTGTTGAGCCAAGTCAGCGGACGCCGACGGGAATTTGGATTGAAGAGCCTCCCACATGGTGTTTGGCCATCGCTCGAAGTCATCGCTGCCAACTTGGCTATCCCGAGCCACGGTGAGGTAGGCCAACGCTAGGACTCTTCCAATATCCTTGTTGGAGCGCTTCCACGAAGTCCCGGAAATACGCTCTGGCCCGATCACCGGGTGGTGCAGCATGTTGGCCAGGGCCATCATTTCCGGTCTTGCGATGCGAACACCATACTGAGTCATCACGGGATCGTATTCCGCCAGACCAAGAAAACCGAAACTGCAGATGGCAAAGTCTCCTGCGGATGTGGTGACGCGGTTGAACTGCTTCATCGGCGCGCCGGGAACCCAGACATCGGGCGCACCAAGGAGTTCGATAAACCAGTCGCTGCCCCCAGGCGGCTTCAAGCGCACCATCGGCAGCGTGTCTGTCTGGTCCTCGGGCGTGCCGGGCTTGCTCCAGTCCGCACCCTGGCGCTGCAGCCATTGCGCCGCCAGCAGTTCCTCGGTGACCTGCGCGGCGGCTGCAACCGCCTTGGCGTGCGGTGAGAACATACAGTCGATGTCTTTCGTCCGGATAGCCTTGTCGCCATCGTCTGCGAAGAAGTAGTAACCAGCTGCCAAGCTTCCGATGATGATCACCTCCCCCTGACATGCTTCAGGCAGGGCCTGCGCCACTTGTGATAGGACGTCCTTAGGAGACAGGGGGGGGCATCAGCGTCATCGTGTCTCATCTTCCCACTTGCCAGTACGTCGCTGGCGGAGTGTTTCAAACATTTCATGAGCTTCGCGAACAAGGCCAAGTTCAAGGAGGTCGGCAGAGCACTCCATCTCCGATGCCCAACTGCCGCCGCTATCGCGTTCCAGAAAATTCTCGGGCTCCGCCGTCACGTGCACGATGACGTGAGCCTTCGCACGTGAATCCGTGGTGGGTTCCAGCGCAGCATCCAGACGTCGCACGAACTCAAGATCGCCATCGCCATAGACGCTCAGATCCAGTCGTGGGCTGGCTGTGATATCCAGGTCCGGGAAGTATCTCCGCGCACCTAGGACACCACCCACCCCGACTTGCTGGGCGGTACCCTGCTGTTGCAGCTTGAATAGCCGCGCCATCAGCACCTCAGGTGTCCGCGTTTGGCCTGTCGGGTCGACATACCGGTGAATCTTTCGACCATCCGCATGCTTCTGAGCCATCTGCACCCAACGATCCACAGGCAAGTAGCGTAGCGATACGCGGCGATCGGACTGCTGTTCGATCAGGTCCTGCTTCGACAACTCGGAGATTGCTGCCGCAACCGTGGGGTAGCTCGCGCCGCACTTTTCCTGCAAGGATTTCGCGGTCATCGGCCCAACGCCCCGTAGCCACAACAGGGCCATGACTGACATAACCGCCTGCCGGCTGAACCGCGATCCGGAGACTTCACTGGCCACCAAGTCCGTGATCCATGACATGAAGGCCGGATCGTGACCGATGATTGAACTGCCCTGTTCGCGCTCGATGTCTTCGTAGCGATCCAGCTCGATTCTTCCCCCCACGTCGCGCCTGACCAACCAGCGAAAACGCTCAAGCTCTTCTTGGAGGCGTTTGGGAGAGAGTTTGGATTGAGTCAACACGCAGAGCGCATGCGTAGTATCGGACTCATCGGCCAGCAAATACGCAAGTGCCATCAATGCGCTTCGGATATCCCTGGCGTTGTTGGTCCGCTTGACCTCAATCAGGACATCTCCACTGGGGCCATGCCAGACGCCGTCGGCCTTGTATGGGTTGTCAGAGGGCCTGTTATTTAGGTTGCTACTTGTCATTTAGGTGCTACCTTAACAAATAGGTAGCTACTAAGCAAGCGTTATGTTGAAGCGCTCTGGATGGTTGTAGGTAATTGAATGGCTCTGGTGAAGGATAGGGGCAACTTGTGGTCGACGGCACTTGCAATCTGCATATTTGCATAATAATCTATGCAAATATGAAAACAGACGACCTTAACATTACAGGAAGGATTGATTGGCTACGGGCCACCTTCAAATCCGAACAAATGTCGCAAGAATCCTTGGCAGAAGCGACAGGAATACATCAATCTCAGATATCAAGAATTCTCTCCGGGCAGATAAGACGATCATCTAAAAACTTCATCTTATTATGCAAATTTGCTGAAAATTTGCATAGCAAACGTAAGTCCTCCAAGAAAATCCACCCAACCCTACTCAGCGCGCTGGAGCAAACCTGGGATGGAAGTACAGAGCACGCAGAAGCAATCGCAAAAGTCATTCGCAGCCTAAGTAGCCTGTCTGTAAAGCAGATGCATTTTTGATAGTTAATCAATTGGAGATCAACTGTGTCGAATAATTTCGGATTTCAGATCAAACCCATTCCAGATGAAACATTCTTTGGATTGGTCGTTACAACTGGGATTCTTGCGGGTTTCGAAACGTATTCCCAAGCATATCTCAGCAGAAAGTCTCTTCGTTCATTCCGTAAAAGAGCCCTTTTGCGGAATGATTTAATAACCAAAGGTTCGACAATGAGGAAAATTAAAGCCCAGCAAGTAAAATAGCAAAGACAATTAGCAAATAAAATAAAGGGAACCTATTGGTTCCCTTCATTTTTCACAATCTTATTAAATTGACCTTCTTAGCTTTTTCGCAACTTTATTAATTTTTTCACAACTTTATTCTTGCGAAACTGTTTGGCGAGAATATATCCGTAACTACCGACCTAAGTAATTAGCGCCTTTCCAGACTACAACAATCCCATTTTATTGCCGAATAACCGGAATATTCTACGTGACTCAGGAATGCGCGTTGCTCGACCTGGTGCGTGCTGCTGCCCGGAATGTATGAAAAATGATAAGGAAAAACATGGCAGAACTTTTTGGCACCGGGAGCATCAATTGCCAGGTCAAATTTGGTGTCCAGAACACAAACTTCCTCTCCACTATTTGGAAAGTGAATATGCATTCTTGATGGCACCGGATCAGGTTATAGACGAGTCCTACACAGTACCAGAGTCTTGGTTAATGAATACTATCGAAAATAGTCATATCAATTCCTTTCTGACAATTTCATCCGCATTACTCGAAAGTGAAAAACCGTTCAGCGTTAAACATGTATCAGCCATCCTGAAGGATAAAGCATCCGCGCGAGGCTTCCAAACTCACGGTGGAAAAGTTAAATCCCCTTTACTGAGCGATGCCGTCGTAGCGGAATTTGGCAGAGAATGGCTTGCCACAGTTCTGCCAAGATTGGCTGACAAACGCGAAGGCGAGATTAACAGTCAATTGGACGGCGTAACACCTTTCACGTTGATCGCCAGCCAGTGTTCATCAAGCTCAGTCATTACTTGGGACAAATCCACAACGCTAGGACCTACAAAATATGTTCGTTTCTTAGATTTGCGAGGCGTTACTGGGATAATGACAATGTGGTTTGATGGTTCATGGACATCAAGCACCCTATTTGCCTCATTGAGACACGCCGATTCAATTGTCGGCTCAATGATTTCCCCGGCGACAGGAAGTCGGCGTAGGTTTGACATTATTGGATGCTTCCTTGGATACTTGACCTAATGGCTGCCTGAAGACGTCTGCCACCAGGGCGAGGAGGCAGTGAAGTTTTGATTGGTAAAGAAAGGTCACAGTCCGCAATTTGATTCCACTGAATGTGGTTCAGCAAGAATGTGGCGTGTTCGGTTGTTGTTCGGTAATCCTTCTGCAGCCTCTCACTTATTTCGATGAGAGGATAAAGCGACATCTCATCTCCCCTTGAGTTGAGAAATCGATTAAGGATTGAAGACAACGGATGGGTAAGTGGCAGGACTGCTGCATCGGCAAGATATTCGAGCTGCGAAAATAGAGGGCCGGGATACAGCGAACGATCCCCTACAAAGTATGGGACGTCTAAAGCTTGAGCATAGCGTCGCTCTGCTTCAAGTTTTTCTGGACCACGATCTAGAGGATCAATATATAAGTATCGTTCTGATTCCAGCGGCTTCACCGAAACCAGGGCGCAGGCCGTAGCAGGCGTCTTTATCCAAGGTAAATGCACGCATAAATCCATCGTCCAGACATAGGGGATATTTGTTCCCACGAAATAGCCATGCTTGATACCCATATCCCTGCATATTGCTTGCATACCTTCGGACCACGGCAACGTAGCATCGACTTCAGGATTCCTATCGTATTCTGGATGCGGGTGTGGCCAGGGCCACATGGGAAATTGCTCTCGAACGTGAGCACCTATCCATGCAAACAACAAGCCCAAATACCACTCACTCAGCGAAAAGAAATGGCATTTTCGTTTAAAGGGAGGAAGGGGTTTCAAAACCTGCACTGACATCGGTGACGGATTCCACCTTTTGATTTGCAGAGTTGATTCATAGTCTTCCCCAAAACCGCCTCCCATACCCGCTTGAATCAAATCTCCGAGTCTGTTCCAAGTATCTCTCGGTGGGCGGGCCATTTTAGAGAACCTCCATTGCCCGCGAACATACTGGAGAGTCTGATACAGACAGGACTGAACTGTGGTTCAGTCCCCCCAGAACGATCTGGGAACCGGCAGCCCCATGGACTGGTTCCATATGAGTTGATACTTCATCAATTTTTATCCTAACTTTCATCGTCTTTTCCCTTTTTCAGACCGAGCGAACCCGCCGATCGCCACGAAACGCTCGTTAAACAAAATTGAACAAAGAGGGAATTGACGTGCCAGGAATACGCTTATATTCTGCAAGTTACGGATATATTCTCGCCAAACAGAAACAGATGTGTGATTTACGCGAAGTTCTTCGCCGCGAATTCCCAGTTCACCAGATGATTGAGGAAGGTCTCAACGTACTTGGGACGCATGTTGCGATAATCGATGTAGTACGCATGCTCCCACACATCCACTGTCAGCAAAGGCTTGCCTTCCCCGCTTTTCAGCGGGGTACCGGCCGCACCGAGATTCACGATATCCAGCGAACCGTCTGCCTTCTTTACCAGCCAGGTCCAGCCTGAACCGAAGTTGCCCACGGCGGAAGTCTGGAAGGCTTTTTTGAATTCGTCGAAGCTGCCCCATTTTTTTGTGATGGCATCAGCCAGCGCGCCGGTCGGCGCACCGCCGCCCTGCGGCTTCATGCAGCTCCAGAAAAAGGTATGGTTGGAAACTTGTGCCGCGTTGTTATAGATGCCGCCGGAAGCCTTCTTGATGATGTCTTCCAGGCTGGCGTTTTCGAATTCCGTCCCTTTGATAAGGTTATTCAGATTGGTGACATAGGCCTGATGGTGCTTCGCATAGTGGTAATCGAAAGTCTCGGCGGACATGTGTGGCGCGAGTGCTTCCCTGGGATACGGCAGAGCGGGCAGTTGGTGTTCCATGACAATCTCCTAATCAATTTACTTAAAGTGGGAATGGCGTAACCATCGGTGCGGAATATACCATACCTTTATGGTTGGGTATTATTCAACCGTCTATCCTACATGGTTTTCCGAATTTTAAAATCGGGCGTCACGCCGAATGTTTTACAATCCTCATCCATGAACGACACAAACAAACAGACCGGCGCAGCCAAAACCTCCCGCAACCCGATCAAGATCATTCCTCTGGTAGAACGCCTGCGCAAACCTCAGTGGATACGCGCCAAACCCGGCACGGGGCCGGGCTTCAACGAAGTAAAACGCCTGCTGCGCGACAACCAGTTGCACACCGTGTGCGAAGAAGCCTCCTGCCCCAACATCGGCGAATGCTTCAGTAAAGGCACGGCCAGTTTCATGATCCTGGGCGACGTATGCACACGCCGCTGCCCGTTCTGCGACGTGGCACACGGCAAACCGCTGCCACCCGACGCCGACGAACCGCAAAATCTTGCCCGCTCCATCGGTATCCTCAAACTCAAATATGTCGTCATCACCAGCGTCGACCGCGACGACCTCCGCGACGGCGGAGCACAGCACTTTTCCGATTGCCTCACCGCCATCCGCACCTCATCGCCCGATACCAAACTTGAAACGCTGGTGCCGGATTTCCGCGGTCGCCTCGACATCGCGCTGGATGCAATGGCAACCAGCCTGCCCGACGTGCTCAACCACAATCTGGAAACAGTGCCGCGCCTGTATTCCTTGGCGCGTCCCGGCGCCGACTACGCGCACTCGCTCAAACTGCTCAAGGATTTCAAAGTGCGCTTTCCCCAAGTGATCACCAAATCCGGCCTGATGCTGGGGCTGGGCGAAACAGATGAAGAAGTGCTGCAAGTCATGCGCGACATGCGCGATCACGATGTCGAGATGCTCACGCTGGGCCAATACCTGCAACCTTCCGACGGCCACCTGCCAGTGCTGCGCTATGTGACGCCGGAAGCCTTCAAGGCGTTCGAAGACGCCGCCAAGGAAATGGGGTTCTCCCATGCCGCCTGCGCTCCGATGGTGCGTTCAAGTTACTTCGCAGACATACAGGCTGAACAAGCCGGGGTGTAAAACAACTTGTATTGGCTTACTGACAGTTTTCTTTTGCAACGGTAATCATCGGGAGCAGGCACCAAATCAAAAGGCGCGGATCCATTCCGCGCCTTTTGTTTGTCGACTGCTTTATCAGGTAAACGTCAGGCTTTGACGTTGATGATAGTGCCTACCGTCTGACCACTGGTATTCACGGTGGGCTTTGGCTGAGATTGTGGCTGGGTTTGTGCGTTCGCTGCAGCGGCTTTTGTGGAATCGTCGCTATCACTGTCGTTCTCCACTTCAGCGGCTCGCTCAGCCTGGGTTTGAGGCTGGGGCTGCACCTGAGACACGTAGCTGCTACCTGCATTCGCATTGGCCGGACTGACTACCATTTGCATCTCCTTTGATCTGGCAATGACACACTTCCGCGTGTCTACTGTTCTGTTATCGGCAAATATCATGGCAACTTTAATCGTTTTTATATCCCATGACAAACTTGCGGGTTATTTGTTATTAACTCAGCGTGAACAAGTCGCCGCGCCAGTTCATCACGGGCGAAAGCAACCTGGGCCTGCTCGATTGGCTGCGTGCGCTCAACATTCCACCGAGCTGCATCGTGTGGAGATCACCGAAGGACTGCTGATGAACGACCGCGCCGAGGCGATCATCGTCATGGCACACAAGCTGGGCATGAAGGTTGTCGCCGAAGGTGTGGAAACTGTGGAGCAACGGGATTTGCTGGTGGCGGCAGGATGCGACTTCGGGCAGGGATACCTGTTCGCCAAACCGATGCCGGCAGACGATTTCGACCGTTATCTGGAAAACAGCGTAACCGTTTAGTCGTTCACCCGGCCGCGCAAGGCTTTGGTTTCTCCGCGCCTGACTTTACTCTCCAGACGTTTCTTCCTGGCGCTACGGGAAGGCCTGGTCGCAACGCGCGGTTTCGGCTTCACGGCAACCGACAGCAACAGGGATTTCAGGCGACGCAATGCTTCAGTGCGGTTCTGCTCCTGATTGCGATATTCCTGTGCCTTGATAATGACCACGCCGTCCTTGGTGATGCGCTGGTCGTTGAGCTGGAGCAGGCGTTCCTTTAACTCCTGCGGCAACGACGCTGCGCCAATATCGAAACGCAGATGCACCGCGCTCGACACCTTGTTCACATTCTGGCCGCCAGCGCCTTGCGCGCGCACGGCGGTCAGCTCGATTTCGCGTTCGGGAATGATGACGTTGTGGGCGATGTATAACATACGTTACGCCGTAGGGTGGGCACGTTTCTGTGCCCACGCGGTTCGCGTTGAATGTCTCGGCGTGGGCAGTGCGAACGGGTAACGGCATAGCCGTTGAGAACCCGTCGGCCTCGCCCTTGCGGGGACATAAAACGTGCCCATCCTACGGCTATCACAAAGAGCAGCCGTTCGTTCTGAGTGGTGCGCTTGCGCGATATATCGAAGGATGAATGGCGTAATGTTCATGCCAACACCCGAATCTCCACATCGCCCAGCTTCACCATCTGCCCGGCGCGTATCTTGGCGGTCTTGCGCGATTCCACCTGCCCGTCCACGGAAACGACACCTTCCGCCACCAGTGCCTTGCCGGCACCACCGCTGTCGCACACACCGGTGAGCTTGAGCAGTTGGTTCAGTTCGATAAATTCGCCGCGCAGTTGAAATTCGATTTGTTGCATCACAACTTCACCGCGTGTTCGCGCGTCGTATGGAACACCACCTTGGGCCAACGTTCTTGCGTCAGTTTCAAGTTGACGTTGTTCGGCGCGAGATAAGCCAGGTTGCCTGCTGCATCGATAGCCAGGTTGTGCGACAGCGCCTTCTCGAAATCGGCGAGTATCTTCTTGTCGTCGCAGGTCACCCAGCGGGCGCTGGTGGTGCTGGTGCCCTCGAACATCGCATCCACTCCGTATTCGCCCTGCAGGCGGCTGGCCACCACGTCGAACTGCAGCATACCGACCGCGCCCAGGATCAAATCGCCGCCGTCCACCGGCTTGAAGACCTGCACCGCGCCCTCCTCGCCTAGTTGTTGCAAGCCCTTGTGCAACTGTTTCACCTTGATCGGGTTGCGGATACGCACCGAGCGGAAGAAATCCGGCGCGAAATACGGAATGCCGGTGTACTGCAACACCTCGCCTTCGGAGAAGCTGTCACCGATCTGCATGTTGCCGTGGTTGGGCAGGCCGATGATGTCGCCCGCGTAGGCCTCTTCCACCTGCTCGCGGCTGGAGGCCATGAAAGTCACCACATTGGATACCCGTATCTCGCGGCCGATGCGCAAATGCTTGATCTTCATGCCGCGCTCGAAATGGCCGGAACACACGCGCAGGAACGCGATGCGGTCGCGGTGGTTGGCGTCCATGTTGGCCTGGATCTTGAACACAAAGCCGGAGAATGCCTGCTCGTTGGGATTCACGGCACGCGCCGTGGCATCGCGCGCGATGGGCGCTGGCGCCCAGTCCAGCAGCGCATTCAAAATCTCGCGCACGCCGAAGTTGTTGATGGCGGAACCGAAGAACACCGGCGTCTGCTTGCCGTCGAGGAAGCGCTGCAGGTCGAACGGGTGCGATGCGCCGTGCACCAGTTCCACCTCCATCTTCAACTGTTCGATCTCCAGCGGGAAGCGTTCGGCCAGGATAGGGTTATCGATACCCTTGATGACTTCAACTTCACCGTCAGCCTTTTCTTCGCCCGGCGTGAACAGCAAAATCTCGTCGCGCAGCAGGTGATACACGCCACGGAAGGTCTTGCCCATGCCCACCGGCCAGGTCACCGGCGCGCACTGTATCTTCAGCACCGACTCCACCTCGTCCAGCAGCTCCAGCGGATCGCGCACCTCGCGGTCCATCTTGTTCATGAAGGTGATGATGGGCGTATCGCGCATGCGGCACACATCGAGCAGCTTGATGGTCTGAGCTTCCACGCCCTTGGCCGCGTCGATCACCATCAATGCCGAGTCCACGGCGGTGAGCACACGATAGGTATCTTCGGAGAAATCCTGGTGGCCGGGTGTGTCGAGCAGGTTCACCACATGGTCACGGTATTCGAACTGCATCACCGAGCTGGCGACGGAAATGCCGCGCTGCTTTTCGATCTCGAGAAAGTCGGAGGTGGCATGGCGACCGCTCTTGCGCGCCTTCACGGCTCCGGCCAGCTGGATCGCACCGGAGAACAGCAGCAGTTTCTCGGTAAGCGTCGTCTTGCCCGCATCGGGGTGGGAGATGATGCCGAAAGTGCGGCGGCGCGCCACTTCGCGCGAGATCTGGTCGCGCGGAACGGCTGCGGGTTCTTTCAGTGTCTGTTCTGTATCAGCTGCCATGGTGCTTGCCTGTGAAAAAGGCCGCAAGTCTAATGGCTTGGAGGGGGAATGTCTAACCGGGTTTTCGGGTAAAACCAGTCCGGCGCCGGCGATTTGTTGATTTGCTCCACACCGCCCCACGGCACTGTGATTGATGCCGATATGCCATCAGGTCGCAGGCGACGCAACTGAACTCAACTCACATGGCCATAAGATAGTCGCGAATGGCTACTTTGCAGCGGCGAAAACCAGGAATAGCGGTCAGCGGGCGTACGGCAATATGGGCAGGTCGTCGCCATCAATCAAATCAAGGCCGGCATTTGTACATCTTGAAAGCTCGCTTGCCATACTCAGTCGAATCGCCCTTCACGACCGTATCTGCCCCCGCATCGACAGCCTCATTGCGTGCCATTTGATACAGATTTGCTTCCACGTCCTTTTCAATTCGATATTTGGAAAAGACGCTCACGATGACTGACCCTTTGGACTGGCAACTGGCAACCTGGTTTGCTTCCGCCAGCGTCACTTGATCCGCTCCCTCGTGAACCCCGATGAAAATGTTGTTCGCACATCCACCCAACCCTGCAAACAGCGGCACGATGGCAACGATAGCTAATATTCCTTTTTTAAACTGCATGGCAAACTCCCGATAGTCGATTCAAAAAACATTAGATCCGATATGCGTGCTGGACGGCAATGCCATTAACCAAAATGCACGTCAACAGAATCGCGGCGCACTTTATAGCAAATTGAACGGAGGCATTGAAGAAAAATTGAATGACTGAATGGGTCGGGCGATACATGTATCGGTGGCTGCTATCATGCGATCTTCCAACTAGGTATGATTACCGAAGGCGGCCAGAAGCGGTCATACGCGAGCGTTCTCCAATTTAGAAATAATGTCCATGAGCAGGGTATTTAGTTCGCGTAGGTCGGGTTTGCGCAGCGTAACCCGACGTTGCTTTGAATTCATGTCGGGTTACGCGATGAAACCGCTAACTCGACCTACGAACTGCAGGCCAACTTTATTATGAAAGGGCACTAAATGGAACTGAATAGTAAGTTGGTCTTGTTGGTAATATCGTTGCCTCTTTTGCTCTTGGGTTGTGGGGGAGGCGGCAGTAATCCGCAATCAAGCACAACGTCAATCACAGGTACTGTAACGCCTCCAGCACCTCCGACGGCTGTAACTGGGTTGCCATTCATCGGGTATGCTGCAGCCACATCGGCAACAAATATGCTGCTGCCACCCAATTACTCCTACTCTTCGTATGCGTCAATCGTCCAGACCACGGAATACAAGATGGACGCGAACGTCAATCCTGCGTTAAAGGCTACTGCAGTCACAATCTATCCCGTAGATCCATATGCGCCGATAGCGCTGTCCACCGGTGCACTGGCATATACGGGTGACGCCACACTTGGTCAGCTAACTGAAATCACGACCACTTCGTCGTTGCTTTATGCTCGTATCAGCGCTTTGCTGTCTTACTATTCAAGCACCACCATTGGAGGGATACCTGCTGTAGGCTATATATATAGCGGTACAACAACTCCGGTTCTTACTTACCTCATACCATATTCAGGCGCGATCAATCCGTCAGGCTATACGTATCAGACATTTGGTAACTGGTCAGGTTGGTCGCCAGGCGGTCTTAATGAAACTTGGTTTTCCCTTGGCATTCCGACTGCCCCCAATTCGCTACCGACGAGCGGAACAGCTTCATATGCTGGGCAACTAGAGGGCACGTTCTTAGACTCAAATACCCGTGACCCTGCCGATGCTGTCGCCACTGTTACTTTCTCCGCGGATTTTACGAATAGGACGATTGCGCTAGCGACAACTGCGACGACAGCGCTGTCAGCAAATTCAGCCACTGGTATCGCGCCTACAGGAAAGCCAGGACTTAACTTTGCTGGATCGCTTGCCTACGCGAGTGGTAGCAACAGCGTCACTGGAGTCATAACGACCACGAACGGTATGAGCGGAAACGCCACCTGCAGATTCTATGGACCGGCTATCGCAACTGCCACAGCAAGCAAGGCGGTCAACTCGCCGCCTGAAATCAGCTGCACATTCGCAGTTTATGCTGCTGGTGTTGGTGCCATGGAAGGCGCTCTAGGAGCTAAATAACCTTCCGACGCTCGCTGTGTCGTTCCTGCCTGTGTGAGGAGTCGAGATACAAGACGAGCATCTGCTGGAATGGCCGTTATGGGTTAATTTTTACCGACCATCACAGTCTGCTTTCATGCAATTCAACTTGCAATCGTTTGTGTGTGAGGCGCGCGAATGCGATTGCAGCAATCTGAGAGATTGCGTCAGATCATTTTCGGGTTAATACAGTTTGGAAAAACGACAGTCGTTCACTCTGCCGTTAGCTCAGCCCACTCGTCATCGGTAAACACCCGTGACCTCGTATGGAATGCCTTGCCCTCCGGCCCCTCCAGCGAAAACGTGCCGCCGCGCCCCTCGATCACGTCGATGATCAGCTGGGTGTGCTTCCAGTATTCGTACTGTGATTTGCTGATGTAAAAGGGGCAGCCGCCGATCTCGCCCAGGTATTCGTCTCCGTTACCAATGGTGAGTTCGCCCGGCAAATAGCAATTGGCGGCGCTGTTGTCGCAGCAGCCGCCCGATTGGTGGAACATCAGCTCGCCGTGCTTCTGTTTCAAAAACGCTATCAGTTCGAGTGCAGCTTCCGTCGCAATCACTTTTTCAACCATGATTTTCGTCTCCAAAAAATACGGGGCGGTTGCCCGCCCCGTTACGAAGTCAGAAGTAGCAAGCCATCCTAAGGCTACTAAATCATTCGTCACACCGGCGAATAACCAGCGACTTGGTTGACTTTTTTGACAACCTAGTCGAATGGCTTGTAGTAGCAGGCCGGTGTCCAGTCAATTAAAACACTGGATTCCGGCAAGCCCTCGCCTCAATCCTCTCCCGAAGGGAGAGGAGGCGATTACTCTTTCCCCCTCTGGGGGAAAGTTGGATAAAGGGCTGGCCGGAATGACGACATCATTTATGTGAGGCAAGCTCCGCTTAGAAGAAGCCCAGCTTCTGCTCGCTATAGCTGACCAGCAGGTTCTTGGTTTGCTGGTAGTGATCGAGCATCATCTTGTGCGTTTCGCGTCCGATGCCGGATTCCTTGTAGCCGCCGAATGCCGCACCGGCTGCGTAGTCGTGATAGCAGTTGGTCCACACGCGGCCGGCCTTGATGGCACGTCCCATGCGGTAAGCGACGTTACCGTTGCGGCTCCAGACGCCCGCACCCAGACCGTACAAGGTGTCGTTGGCAATAGCGAGTGCTTCAGCTTCGTCCTTGAAGGTGGTGACGGCCAGTACCGGCCCGAATATTTCTTCCTGGAAGATACGCATCTTGTTGTGGCCCTTGAACAACGTCGGCTGCACGTAATAGCCGCCAGCCAGGTCGCCGCTCAGATTGGCTTGTGAGCCGCCCGCCAGCACTTTGGCACCTTCCTGTTTGCCCAGGTCGAGGTAGGACAATATCTTGGTCAGCTGTTCTTTCGATGCTTGGGCGCCCATCATGGTATCGGTGTCGAGCGGATTGCCCTGCTTGATGGCGGCAACGCGCTTGAGCACACGCTCCATGAACTTGTCGTAGATGGATTCATGGATCAGCGCACGCGATGGGCAGGTGCACACTTCGCCCTGGTTGAAGGCAAACAGCACGAGACCTTCGATCGCCTTGTCCAGGAAGCCGTCATCCTTGTCCATGACATCGGCAAAGAAAATGTTGGGCGACTTGCCGCCCAGTTCCAGTGTGGCGGGAATCAGGTTATTCGCAGCAGCCTGGGCAATCACGCGCCCCGTAGTCGTGGAACCGGTGAAGGCGATCTTGGCGATGCGCTTGCTGGTGGCAAGCGGCATGCCGGCTTCGCGTCCAAGACCGTTGACGATGTTCAGCACGCCCGGCGGCAGCAGGTCGGCGATCAGGTCGGCCAGGATCAGGATGCTGATCGGGGTGGACTCGGCAGGTTTCAGCACCACGCAGTTACCGGCACCGATGGCCGGCGCCAGTTTCCACGCCGCCATCAGAATGGGGAAATTCCACGGGATGATCTGGCCTACCACGCCCAGCGGTTCGTGGTAGTGATAGGCGATAGTGGTCTCGTTGATCTCGGACAAGCTGCCTTCCTGGGCACGCAAACAGCCGGCAAAATAGCGGAAGTGATCGATGGTCAAAGGAATATCGGCATTCAGCGTCTCGCGGATCGCCTTGCCGTTGTCTACTGTTTCAGCGTAAGCCAACAGTTCAAGGTTGGCTTCAATGCGATCGGCAATCTTCAACAGCACATTGGAGCGGTCGGTAATTGAGGTCTTCCCCCACTTGTCGGCAGCGGCATGCGCTGCATCAAGTGCCAATTCGATATCCTCGGTACCGGAACGCGCAGCCTTGGTGTAGGGCTTGCCGGTAATCGGTGTGATGACGTCGAAATATTGGCCTTTGACCGGGGCGACCCACTTGCCGCCGATGAAGTTGTCGTATTGCTTCTTGAAAGAAATCTTGGCACCGGCGGTACCGGGGGCTGCGTAAATCATATGCTTTCTCCTCTATTTATGTGTATTGACGATGGATAAGATCGTTACCGATACGATGCTGCGATACTTCACTCTCAAGTACCGTGCCAATCCGCGCAGAACATCCAGTTTGTTGATTAGACGAGCCTTACTGAAAATTTCCGAGCATGCCCCCGATGCCGTGTGACGTTCCAGGTTATGACACCTGTAACAAAATGGAACAGTCGGACAAATTTCATCTGCGCAGCTATTGCACTGCCTCGCCATCCTTCTATACTTGCCTAAAAAAAGGGCAGCACAAATAAATAGCAACAGACCTTCGGGGAGAAACACATGCAAATGACACCGTCTGCGTTGGCTTTGCGTCAGGCACGATCGCATCTGCTCGAACACGGCGACTGCCCGCCCGGCAGCATTGATGAGCGTGTCGCCCGCTCCTGGCGACGCAGCCTGGCGGCCGGCCTGTCGCCAACCGGCAGACTGCTCGACAGCGAGCATTCAAGCGGCAGCAACCTGCGCCATGCGCTGGCCTGCAACCACGATCTGCTCGCACACTCGCGCCCCGTCATGGAATATCTGTTCGAACAGGTGCGGCACAGCCACAGCATGGTCATCCTGGCCGACAACCGGGCCACGCTGATGCACACCATGGGCGATGTCGACTTCCTGACCAAGGCCGAGCGCGTGGCCTTGGCCACCGGCTCCTCCTGGCAGGAACAACACCGCGGCACCAACGCCATCGGTACCTCTCTGGCTGAAGCCAATAGTGTCGAAATCCACGGCGCGGAACACTTTCTGGAACGCAACGGTTTCCTCACCTGCGCCGCGGCACCGATCATGTCTGCGGCAGGCGAGTTGATGGGCGTCATCGATATTTCCGGCGACCACCGCAGCCGGCATCCGCATACGCTGGGCCTGGTCAGCATGGCCGCGCGCATGATCGAGAACCGCCTCGTCATCGCTGCCTGCCGCCGCCACATCCGCCTGCATCTGCACGCCCACCCCGAAGGGATCGGTTCTGTCGCCGAAGGCATCATTGCCATTTCAGGGGATGGCTGGATCGTCGGTGCCAACCGTAGCGGCCTCGCCATGCTCCGCCTGACGCCTGCCGATCTGGGTGCCACACCGCTCAGCCGCAGCATCGACGTGCGTTTCGAGGAATTGCTTGCACGCCACAAGCGCCGCCCCGACCAGCCGACCCAGGTACGCCTGCACGATGGCAGCATGCTCTTTGTGCAGGTGTTTGCCGAACGGGCGGCGCTGACGGAAATACCGCCAGCTTCCGACACGATCGCCTCCCGGAACGATGCACTTGCCCGTCTCGATACGGGCGACCTTCGCTGGCACAGCGCCACCGAAAAGGCGCGGCGCATCGCAGGCAAGCCGATTCCGCTGCTGATCCACGGCGAATCCGGCGTGGGCAAGGAACTCTTCGCACGTGCCGTGCACGACAGCGGGCCGAGAGCCGAAGGACCTTTTGTGGCGATCAACTGCGCCGCGTTGCCGGAGAACCTGATCGAAGCAGAACTGTTCGGATATTCCCCGGGCGCCTTCACCGGGGCGAAGCGCGAAGGCTGCATGGGAAGATTGCGCGAGGCGCATGGCGGCACGCTGTTCCTGGACGAGATCGGCGACATGCCGCTGTCCATGCAGACCCGTTTGCTGCGCGTGCTGCAGGAACGCCAAGTTTCGCCGCTCGGCGGCGGACGTGCGATCGATGTCGACTTCGCATTGATCTGCGCCACGCACTGCAAGCTGCGTGAAGCGGCAGATCAGGGGATCTTCCGCAGCGACCTCTATTACCGCATCAATGGCCTCACGGTGACCCTGCCCCCCTTGCGCGAACGCAGCGATTTTCGGGCACTCACCGAACGATTGCTTGCCTACCTCAACCCGGAGCGGGAAATCTGCCTCGCGCCCGATCTGTTGTCGCAACTGAGCCGCCATGCGTGGCCCGGCAACCTGCGCCAGTACTCCAGTGTGCTGCGCACGGCCAGCGCCATGCTCGACCGGCACGAGGACCAGATCGACTGGCAGCACCTGTCGGACGATATGATCGAAGAACTCACTGCCTTACCCCGATCTGTCTCGCAGGCAGTCACCAGCGCCTCGTCGCAAAACCTCGAAGAACTTTCCCGTTCCGCCATCCGCCAGGCCCTGGAAAGCAGCAACGGCAACATCTCGGAGGCCGCGAGGCGCTTGGGCATCAGCCGGCAAACGCTTTACCGCAAACTCAATACCTGACCCGGTGCCACAAAAATAGTTGCGCTATCGATCCTTGATCGTTGAGCAAGTGTGATCGGCCGCAATTTGTCCGATTCTCTGGGCACAGAGAATTCCCCCTGTTGTCAGCCCTGTTAATACTTGACGAAATAAGTTGGCGGCAGTAATTTACCAGTCGGTTAATTACAAATCGGGTATCTTGAAAATGTCAGTCGACCGTCTCAGCAGCACCTTTGCGGCACTCGCCGACCCAACCCGCCGCGCAATTCTGGCCCGGCTGGCGCTAGGCGAAACATCCGTCGCCGAACTGGCCGCCCCGTTCTCGATCAGCCCGCCCGCCGTCACCAAACATCTAAAAGTATTGCAACGTGCCGGACTCATCACCCAGGGCCGCCAGGCGCAATGGCGCCCGTGCAAGCTGGAAGCCGCACCGCTGCAGGAAGCGGCCAGCTTCATCGAGCAGTACCGCCAGTTCTGGGAACAGAGCTTCGACCGGCTGGATAGCTATCTGCAGGAACTGCAAAAACAGGATCAGCAAAAGAAGACCGTTCGCAAGAACAAGAAAAATGCATGACTCTAACCCAAGGAGAATGGACATGGACGCAACCGTGAATACCGCTGCAAACCAGGAAGAATTTGTCATCTCGCGTATCTTCAACGCCCCCTGCAAGCAAGTATGGATGGCCTGGACGGAACGCGAACAACTGATGCAGTGGTTCGGCCCGCAGGGCTGCACCCTCTCCCACGCCGCGCTTGACCTGCGGGTCGGCGGCACCTTCCACTATGCGATGCGTATGCCCGACGGGCACGAGATGTGGGGTAAGTGGACGTTCCGCGAGATCGCCGCCCCGTCAAAACTGGTACTGATCAATTCGTTCTCCGACGCACAAGGCGGCATCACGCGTCATCCCTTGTCAGCCGGCTGGCCGCTGGAAACGCTGTCCACCACGACATTCGAGGCACAGGGAGACAAGACCAGACTCACCCTGTGCTGGTCGCCCTGGAACGCCACCGAACACGAACGCGCCACCTTCAACGCGGCACTCAACAGCATGGAACAAGGCTGGGGCGGGACGTTCGCGCAACTCGATGCGTATCTGGAAAAACAAAGAACGAACACAGCGGACAGAGAGATCGTCATCAGTCGCGTCTTCGACGCCCCGCGCGAACTGGTGTGGGAGGCGATGACCAAGCCTGAGCATGTTGTGCATTGGTGGGGACCGAATGGATTTACCAACACGCTGGAGAAAATGGATTTTCGCGTGGGTGGGGTGTGGAAGCACATCATGCACGGACCAGACGGTACGGACTATCCGAACAAGAGTGTGTTCACTGCCATCGTTGAACCTGAACGCATCGAGTTATGCAATGGAGGCACATATAAGGGCGACCCGAATGCGAATTTTGATGCGACATGGAGGTTCGAGGTGGTGGATAGACAAACCAAAGTGACCATACATCTGGTCTTCCCTACAGCGGAAGCACGCAACATGGTGGTGGAGAAATATGGTGCGATTGAAGGCGGACACCAAACATTGGCGCGTCTTGCAGGCTATTTATCAAAAGTCTGATCAGGGAGAGAATCATGAGAAAAATCGTTTCGTTTGTACATGTGTCACTGGATGGTTTTGTCGCCTCGGCCGATGAGGGCATGGCTAGCCTCGGCTGGATAAGCCTTAGTGACGATTTATTTGAATATGTGGAGCAAAGGATTCAGCAGGCCGACACCGCATTGTACGGACGCAATACTTACCAGATGATGGAATCGTATTGGCCCACTGCGGCAGATAAACCCAATCCCACTCGACACGATATTGAACATTCGCGCTGGTATAAAAATGCCGGAAAAATCGTATTGTCGAAAACGCTGCAAGAAAAAAATCACGTCAATACAAAAATCATCAGCAGCAATTTAACCGACGAACTCAACAAGCTGAAGCAAGGTGCGGGTAGCGAAATCCTGATGTTTGGTAGTCCCACCGCCACCCACGCGCTGATGGCGGAAAACCTCATCGACGAGTATTGGTTGTTCATCAATCCAATTTTGTTGGGGCAAGGTATTCCCTTATTCAAAAACATCAAGGACAGAACCGCACTCACGCTGGTGAAAAGTAAAATTTTTGCATCGGGCGTGGTGTGTCTGCATTACAAATTAAACCGTGATCAATAAATGAGCAGGGGAGAACATGAGCATTGCGGAAAACACGGGATTATCGATCTCACGCGTGTTCGATGCGCCGCGTGCCCTGGTGTGACAAGCGTGGACTGAACCCAACCACATCGAGCAATAGTGGGGACCACATGGCTTTACCAATCCGCTATACCAGTGGGATGCACAACCCGGAAACGCCATTCTGGTGCACATGCACGGCCCGCAAGGTTCACCGTTCGATTTCGACATGCCTATGGCCGGCGCATTTGAGGAAGTCATCGCTCCCGAACGACTGGTGTTCATCACCAATGCCATGCCGGACAAAACCGGCCAGCCGCAGCTCGAAGTGCGAAACGGCGTGACCTTCGAGGACTGCAACGGCAAGACCAGAGTCACGCTACATGCAATCGTTCTGCGGTCTACCCCTGCCGTAGCGGGTGCCATTGCGGGCATGGAGCAAGGCTGGACGCAGAGCCTCGAAAAACTCGCCGCACTCCTTGATCAATTGGCGTGAACACCTCCGCCACGGTCAACGCCCGTTGTCTTGAGGGCACCAGTCTTGCGACGACCACAATCGAACGTTTTGATGGCCGCTCACTTTAAAATCAGGAAAAGCAGGATGACTCCTGCTGCAAAAATATTTGTTGTTCCATTTATGGAACACCCCATCCCGTATTAACCGCTTTATCTTTCCCTGCCTGCAACCTAACATGCAGGCACTTTCCTTCCAGCAAGCCGGGAATAGAGAACCAAATGGGGCAGCGCCGTTCCGCTGCAATTGAAAAATGGACCACGATACCCGGCACCCAAAGTGCCTTGATAAAGCGGCCACAGCAACCAGAGGAATCGAACATGTCCGAAAAGAAACCCCATATCGCCCAGAAATCCCCCTTCGCCGTCGCAGTTGAGGCCGGCAAGAGCTACTGGTACTGCACTTGCGGCAAAAGTGCCGGACAGCCTTTTTGCGATGGTAGCCACAAAGGCAGCGAGTTCACCCCCAGGGAATACAAAGCCGAAAAATCGGAGACTGTCTATTTCTGCGGCTGCAAGCACAGCGGGAACGGCATGACTTGCGACGGTACCCACCAGAAGCTGTAATCCCGGAAGATATATCTAAAGAGGGCGCTGCAAAGTGTGCGGCGCCCTCATTCGACGTCCCCGTCCACGTAGAACCATTTCCCGTTTTCGAGCACGAAACGGCTGACTTCATGCAGCCGGTACGCGCGCCCATTCATTTTGTAGCGGGCCACGAATTCGACCCTGGCGTGTTCCGCATCCGTTTGTTCATGGCGTTTGACTTGCAGGCCGATCCATTGGGCAGGCGCTTCTTCCGCCAGGCCCAATGCAGACGGGCGAGTGGAAGAATGCCAGGTCGCCAGCAGGTAGTCTTCTCGCAACAGCGTGTAAGCGGTATAGCGCGAGCGCATCAGCGCTTCGGCAGTGGGTGCCGGTGCGTTCCTTTCCAGGTAGCGGGCACAGCAATCCGAGAAATGCTTGTTGCTGCCGCAGGGACAGGGGTTAGTCAGGTTTGCCACAGCGGGGGTTCTTCCATGAGCGAAATCTGTTCGCGCAATTCCAGGATGCGATTCTGCCAATAGATCTGCGTATTGAACCAGGGGAATGCCTGCTTGAAGGCGGCATCGTCCCAGCGTCGTGCGAGCCATGCGGAGTAATGGATGAGGCGCAGGGAACGCAGGGCTTCGATGAGGTGCAGTTCGCGCGCATCGAATTCGTAAAAGTCTTCGTAGCCTGCAAGCACGTCGCCCATCTGCCGCACGCGTTCCTCGCGCTCGCCGGAGAGCAGCATCCACAAGTCCTGCACTGCCGGTCCCATACGACTGTCGTCGAAGTCCACAAAGTGAGGTCCATCGTCCGTCCACAGCACGTTGCCGGCATGGCAATCGCCATGCAACTTCAAATTTCTCACATCACCGGCACGGTCGAAGCAATGACGCACGCCATCCAGTGCCTGTTGCGACACGCTGCGATAAGCCGCGTCGATGTCTGCGGGGATGAATCCGTTCGTCAGCAAAAAATCACGCGGTTCGGTGCCGAATGTTTCGATGTTGAGCTCAGGGCGATGCCGGTAATTGCTGATTGCGCCGACGGCGTGAATGCGCCCGAGAAAGCGCCCCAGCCATTCCAGCGTGTCGCGGTCTTCCAGTTCGGGCGCACGGCCACCATGTTTGGGAAAGATCGAGAAGCGGAATCCCCCGAAGGGAAGCAATGTCTTGCCGTCGACCACGAGAGCCGGCACGACAGGTATCTCGCGCTCGGCCAGCTCTTGTACAAAAGCGTGCTCTTCCAGAATGGCTGCATCTGTCCAGCGCGCGGGGCGGTAGAACTTGGCCACCAGCGGCGCACTGTCTTCGATGCCCACCTGGTACACGCGATTCTCGTAGCTGTTGAGTGCAAGCAAACGCCCGTCGCAGCGCAGCCCAACGCTCTCCAGCGCGTTCAGCACGCAGTCCGGAGTGAGTGAAGAAAAGGAGTGATCGTTATTCGTATCCATGGATGCAAGGATACCGCTGATTTGCAGGATGCGTGCAATCCATCCTGCAAGTTCAAAGTGATTGGAAGTTGGTGCAACGCAGCGTGCGGATGGGTGGTGGCAAAGCCGCCGGGCCGACTGGGCAGTCTGCGAGCTTGCGAGCAGATACTGCCAGCGTCCGTCAGGGAACCCAAGGGCCAGCCCCTGCAGGGGAATCCAGCCGCGCAGCAGGTTTGCGAATTACTTTTTGTCTTTCTGGGCTTCCGCCAACCCCAATGCATTCCAGCCCTCGTGCCCCAGCTTGTGCATGGTCTCGATGTTCTTTTCGAATATCTGTTCGGCTTCTGGAAATGCGGCCACCGCCTTGTCGATGCTGTCTTCGCGCAATATGTGCAAAGTCGGGTATGGCGAGCGGTTGGTGTAGTTGGTGATATCGTCCAGTTCGGTATCGGCGAACTGGTATTGCGGATGCATGCTGGCCACTTGCAGTTCACCCGCCAGATCGACATCTTCCAGCGCCGCATCGACCACGGCCAGAAAATCGTTGTAGTCGAGAAAGTCGCCCAGCACATGCGGATGGATCAGCAGTGTGGTATCGATCGTCTCAGCGGAAGACTCAGCCAACACTTCGAATTCGTGCAGGACATCGGCCAGCAATTCCTCCGGCGTCTGCGCTGCACTCACCACGTAGCGAATTTGATCCTTGACCTGCACGCCCTTGGCGAACGGACACAGGTTAAGGCCGATCACCGCACGCTCTATCCACAGTTTGGTGGCGGTGATGGCCTCTTCGTCGGTAACCGGAATGCTCATCAACGGCCACGCCCGCCGGAGCGGTGCTGTGCCGCAGCCGGCACCGCAGCACCGCGACCTGCACCACCTGCCGGTTTGCCGGATGCGCCACTGCGCGGCCCGCCGCCAGTGCGAGCTTGTCCAGTGGCCGCACGAGCCTGCCCGCCGCCCGCGCGCGGTGCGGATTGACTGCGGCCTTGTCCCTGTCCGCGTCCGCCCTGGCCTCGATTCTGTCCGTTTCCTCGGTTCTGGCCATTCAGGATCGGCTCGGCCTTGATGCGCGGATCCGGTTCGAAACCGGGCACTTGCACCACGGGAATCTCGCGCTTGATCAGACGCTCGATGTCGTGCAGCAATTTGTGCTCGTCGATGCACACCAGCGAACTCGCTTCGCCGTTGCTGCCCGCACGTCCGGTGCGTCCGATACGGTGCACATAATCTTCCGGAACGTTCGGCAGTTCATAGTTCACCACATGCGGCAGCTCGCTGATGTCGATACCTCGCGCCGCGATGTCGGTCGCCACCAGCACTTGCAGTTTGGCGGTCTTGAATTCGGCCAGAGCGCGGGTGCGTGCCGCCTGGCTCTTGTTGCCGTGGATCGCCAGCGCCGGGATGCCTTCCTTGTTCAAATGGTCCGCAAGGTTGTTGGCACCGTGCTTGGTGCGCGTGAACACCAGTACCTGGAACCAGTTGTGCTCCTTGATGAGATGCGTGAGCAGCACGCGTTTCTTTTCGCGATCCACCGGATAGACGCGTTGCTCGATCAATTCGGCAGTCGCATTGCGGCGCGCCACTTCGATCAGGACCGGGTTGTTGAGCAGGCCGTCGGCCAGCAGCTTGATCTCATCGGAGAAGGTGGCGGAGAACAGCAGGTTCTGGCGCTGCTTGGGCAGCACGGCGAGAACGCGCTTGATATCGCGGATGAAACCCATGTCCAGCATGCGGTCGGCTTCGTCCAGTACCAGTATCTCGACATGCGACAAATCTACCGTCTTCTGCTGCAGGTGGTCCAGCAGGCGCCCGGGTGTCGCCACCAGGATGTCGACACGGCCATGCAGTTGCTTGATCTGCGGATTGATGTTCACACCACCGAACATCATCATCGATTTGAGCGGCAGGTGCTTGCCATACAGGCGCACGCTCTCTTCGACCTGAGCAGCGAGTTCGCGTGTCGGAGTAAGTACCAACGCGCGAATGTGTGTCTTGCCGGTGACCGGCTTGTCCATCAGACGCTGCAGCAACGGCAGTGTGAATCCGGCAGTCTTGCCGGTGCCGGTCTGTGCGCCGCCCATCAGGTCGCCGCCTTTCAGAATGACGGGGATAGCCTGCGCCTGAATGGGCGTAGGTTCGGTATAACCGCGCTCGGTAACGGCGCGAACGAGTTCTTCGGACAAGCCGAGAGATGCAAATGACATATATAACTTTCTTGTTACAAACGGCCTGTCGCCCTTGATGAGCGCCAGTCTGAGGCAGAATGAGGTGGGAACTACGAACCGGAATCGGCGGCGACAACTAGACTGAAACGATATCGCGGCGCGCATTGTAGCACTTTATGCCGCAGTTTAATTGCGGCTGCTCTCGGCTCGCATTATGATGACGCTGTTGCCGACATCGCAAGATTCAATTGCGCCAACTTTAGAACCCATTTTTCATTCCAGGAGAACGTCATGAAAATATCATTTGCTGTTGCAAAACTGGTCTTGATTACAGCGTTGACTGTGGTCATCGCGGCCTGTTCCAGCACCACGAAGGTGGAAAGCGACCTCGGAATAAAGGGCGCGCCCGACTGGGTCAACGAGGGCAGCAGCATCCTTAACGACAAGGATGGCCGCCTGTTCCACGGCGTCGGTTCTGCGTCGCCAACCGGAGATATGTCGCTGCAGAAATCCGTGGCGGATGACCGCGCGCGCGCCGAAGTTGCGCGCGTGCTGTCGTCCTATATGGATGTGGTTTCCAGCGACTATATGGACTCCGCCAAGTCGGGCGGCGCCAACGTGGCGGATGAATCGGTATCGCGCCAGATCAAGAACCTGAGCAAGGTCAACCTGACCGGCGCCAAGATCATCGGTTCCTGGCGCGACCCGAAGACCAATATCATCTATTCCGTCGCCGAGCTGGACATGAAGCACGTCAAAGACACGCTGAATGGAGTCCAGGATATGAACAGTGACCTGAAACGCTATATCGAAACCCATGCGGACAATATTTTTGACCGCGTCGCCAAGGAGAAAAAATGATGAGCCGGTCCACGTTTTCAACAAAATCAGCTGTTGCAGTGTTGTTTCTGGCATTGTTTGCGGGCGGTTGCTCGACCGAAGTGCAACGGGTGGATGCAAGCAAGGCAATAGACCTGAGCGGCGCCTGGAATGACACGGATTCACAGCTGGTGGCGGAAGAGATGATGAAGGATGTGCTGAACCGCGTCTGGATCGACGACTTTAACCGTGAACACAAGCGGCAACCGGCCGTGATCGTCGGCGAAATTCGCAACCTGAGCAACGAGCACATCAACGTCAACACCTTCGTCTCGGAAGTGGAGCGCAACCTGATCAATTCTGGAAGGGTGCAGTTTGTCGCATCGTCCACCGAACGTCAGGAAATCCGCGATGAGCGCAAAGACCAGGACCTGAATGCCAGCGAGGCCACTCGCAAGGCGATGGGCCAGGAGAAAGGCGCCGACTTCATGCTTAAAGGCACCATCAACACCATCATCGACGTCTCCGGCAAAACCCAGTTGCGATACTACCAGGTGGATATGAACCTGATCAGTCTGGCAGACAACCGCCTGGTATGGATGGGGCAGAAGAAGATCAAAAAACTGGTGGAGCGCAGCACGCTGACCTTCTAGTCCGAAAATGATTCGGTTCCCGACTCCCGCCCTGCGCTTGCGCGACAGGATGGAAAACCTGCCGCACTGCGGCAGGTTTTGCGTCTGGCTGGCCGCATGGACCTGCATCCTGGCCTTGAACGGATGTGCAACTTACAGCAACTCGTTCACAACCGTCGAACACCAGCTGGAAAAGCAGCAGTACGACGACGCCCTGAAGACGATCGACAAGCAGTCCAAAGACAAGAAAGATCATGTGCTGTATCTGCTCAACAAAGGCATGGTGCTGCGCATGAAGCGCGACTTTGTGGCATCCAACGAATCCCTGGAAGCCGCCAAGCATGAGATGGAAAACCTGTATGCCGCAAGCGTCAGCCAGAACGCATTGTCCTTCGTGATCAACGATGCAACAGTGAGCTACGCCGGTGACGATTACGAGCAGGTGCTGGTGCATCTGTACATGGCGCTCAACTATCTGGAACTGGGCCAACCTTATGAAGCCCGGGTCGAGGCCCAGCAGATCGATATCAAGCTGCGCGAGATCGAGGAGAAGATACCCGACAGCAAGTTCACCGAGGATGCCCTCTCGGAATACCTCTCCGGCCTGATCTACGACGAACTGGGTGAATGGAGCGATGCCATGATCTCCTACCGCAAGGCGTATGAAGCCTACAAGAAATACCAGGCCAATTTTTCCATGCCCATGCCGCCCATGCTCAAATTCGATCTGGTGCGACTGGCGCAGAGGCAGGGGCTGACCGATGAACTTGCCCGATACCAGAAGGAGTTCGGCATAACTCCAGCGAAAAGGAATACGGCTGACAGCGACCCTGAAGGAGAACTGGTTTTTGTGTTGAACAGCGGTCTTGCCCCCATCAAACGCGAAAGAGTCATCCGCGCCTGGGCACCGCCCCCTTCGACCATCGTGAATGCGCGCAGACGGTCCGAGTACATGGACTCGACGCAACCTACCCCGCCGGTGACGGTCAACATCGCGCTGCCCTATTACGAATCGCGCCCCAACAGGGTGTCCGGCGCCCGTATCAGCGTCTCCGGCAGACAGGCCGACACCCAGATGATGGAGAACATCGACGCCATCGCGCGCGCCAGCCTGAACGCGCGCATGCCCGCCATCACGGCCCGCGCCATAGCCCGTGCAGTTGCCAAGGGAGCGATACAGGAGTCCGTGGACAGGGCGGGACAAAACAGGGACGATGCCACGGTACAACTGATCGGTTCATTGCTCGTACGGGTAGCCGCGATAGTGACCGAACGCGCGGACACCCGCAGCTGGCTGACGTTGCCCGCCAACGTCCAGATGGCCCGCCTTCCGCTGCCGCCCGGGACTTATGATGTGACCGTTGAATTGCTCGGAAACAACGGTCAACTGATAGGAACCAATGTATTCCCGCAAGTCACCATCCGCAGGGAACACAAGACTTACCTGACCCAGCATACAATGCCATAATGATCACGTAATCAGGAGACGAAAATGAAACTCTCTACCTTTGCCGTATTTGCTTCGATCCTCTCCCTCCTTTCCGGCTGCGCCAGCCAGCCGACCGTACCCGACTGGGTGTCCGGTGAAAGCGCCAAGTACAAGAGCGACCAATACCTGGTCGGCCGCGGAAGCGCCGACACGCAGGAGGAAGCGAAGGATCGAGCCCGTGCCGATGTCGCCAAGGTCTTTCAGGTTGCTGTAGTCGCAAACACTGATGATACGCAGCGCTCCAAATCCGACTCCTCCGGCGCGGTGCAATTCGAGGAACAAGCCTCGCGCCACATCAGCACGAGCACCGACCAGATCATCAGTGGCATCCAGATCGCGGACATGTGGAAAAACCCGGCCAACGGCAACGTCCATGTGCTGGCCGTCCTGCCTCGCCTGCAAACAGCAACCAGCCTGCGCCAGCAAATCGGGGGGCTCGACGATGCCACCCGCAACTACATCGATCAATCGCACAGGGAAGATGACCTGTTCCTGAAAATCGCCGCTGCCAGCCACGCACTCGAAACACAACTGGAACGCGAAGGGCTGCAAAAGAACCTGCAGGTAGTGGACATCACCGGTCGCGGAGTGGAGCCGCAATGGAACAGCAACAAGCTCAAGGCCGACTTGGGAGATTTGCTGAAACGAGTCAGTATTGCACCTCGTGCGGCTGCCGGTTCACCCGCGGGATTGGAGGAAATCGTTGCCGGGGCGTTGGCAAAAGCCGGTTTCATGCCGGATAACGGTGATCACCCGGCATTCGTACTGCAGGCCCGCATGAACCTGAACGATCTGGGACTAAAGGACGGTTGGTACTGGCAGCGCGGCAATCTGGAGATCACCCTGACCGAAACATCCAATAACCGGGTACGCGGAACCAAACAATGGAGCATCAAGGGCAATGCCCAGAATACGGCCGAAGCGGTCCAGCGCGCCATGGATCAGGCCGACGCCATCCTGAAACGCGAACTCGGCGATACGATCGTCGGCATGGCGACAGCGCGACAAGAGTAGTTTTTTGTAACTCCGATCAGACGTTGAACAGGAAATTCATCACGTCTCCGTCCTGCACAACGTAGTCTTTCCCTTCCACTCGCATCTTGCCTTTTTCCTTTGCGCCCGCTTCACCGCCACAGGCGATGAAGTCGGCGAAGGAAATGGTCTGCGCGCGGATGAATCCCTTCTCGAAATCGGTGTGGATCACACCGGCCGCTTGCGGCGCGGTGTCGCCCTTGTGGATGGTCCATGCGCGCACTTCCTTCACGCCGGCCGTGAAATAAGTCTGCAGGCCAAGCAGCTCATAGCCGGTTCGGATCAGGCGGTTCAAGCCCGGCTCATCCAGGCCGAGGTCGGCGAGGAATTCCTTTTTGTCTGCCTCCTCGAGGTCGGCCAGTTCGGCTTCGATCTTGGCACAGAGCGCCACAACCGGTGCACCTTCTTTCGCCGCGTGTTCGCGCAGACGATCCAGATGCGGGTTGTTTTCAAAGCCGTCTTCCAGCACGTTGCCCACATACATCGCAGGCTTGATAGTGAGCAGACACAACGGCTTTGTGATCGCTTTCTCTTCTTCACTCAGGCCAAACGTACGCGCCGGTTTGCCTTCATTCAGGTGCGGCAGCAATTTTTCCAGCACCGCCACCAGCTTCTGCGCATCCTTGTCGCCGGACTTGGCCTTTTTGCCGTCGCGCTGGATGGTGCGCTCTACCACTGCCATGTCGGCCAGTGCCAGTTCGGTGAGGATGACTTCGATGTCGGAGATTGGATCCACTTTGCCCGCCACGTGCACCACATTGGGATCGTCGAAGCAGCGCACAACATTGACGATCGCATCGGTCTCGCGAATGTTGGCGAGGAACTGGTTGCCCAGACCTTCACCTTTGGAGGCACCGGCAACCAGGCCCGCGATATCGACGAACTCGACGATGGCCGGTTGCATACGTTGCGGATTGACGATCTTCGCCAGTTCGGCCATACGCGGATCCGGCACTTCGACGATGCCGACGTTAGGCTCGATGGTGCAGAAGGGGTAGTTTTCTGCAGCAATGCCCGCCTTGGTGAGCGCATTGAACAGCGTGGATTTGCCCACGTTGGGGAGGCCGACGATACCGCATTTGAGACTCATGTTTTTTCTCTCTATTAATGGGAGTCAGGATACAGAATACGGGATATAGCAAACCCGCCCCTGAATCCTGCATCCCGTATCCTGAATCCTAATTGCTATGCAGCTTCAGCATCGCTGCTTCCAGTTTGCCTTCGATGACAAGCGGCGCAACATCCTGCGAATGCTGCATTGCGTCTTCGATCAAAACCTGCTCTTCCTTGCGCGGTGCGTTCAGTACGTAATTCACCACTTCCGAGCGCTCGCCGGGGTGACCGATGCCGATGCGCAGGCGCCAGAAATCCTTGGTGCCAAGATGCGCGATGATATCTTTCAGGCCGTTGTGTCCGCCATGCCCGCCGCCCAGTTTGAGTTTGGCACTTCCCGGCGGCAGGTCGAGCTCGTCATGCACCACCAGTATCTGGTCCGGCAATATCTTGTAAAACAGCGCCAGCGCGACCACAGCCCGGCCACTGACGTTCATGAAGGTCTGCGGCTTGAGCAGATGGACTTCGTGTCCGTGCAATGCAGTGCGGGCGACCAGCCCGTGAAACTTGCTGTCATTCTTGAAATTTGCGTCGTTGTTGCGAGCAAGCTTGTCCACCCACCAGAACCCGGCGTTATGGCGTGTGATTTCGTACTCCCTGCCGGGATTGCCCAACCCGACGATCAGCTTGATTGGTTCGCTCATAATGAAAAAACCCGCCATGCACCGTTAGATCGCATGGCGGGTCGTACAGTTTGCAGATTACTTCTTGGCTTCTGCTGCAGGCTTCGCGGCAGTGGCTGCAGCGGCTGCTGTAGATGCGGCAGATGCTGCTTCGGCAGCTGCGGCATCAGCCGCGGCTTCCACTGCGCCGCGCGGCACTTGTACCGTCGCCACGGCATCGACTGCCTTGTGATGGCCGGCCACTTCAACGCCCTTGGGCAGCTTGATGTCGGACACATGGACGGAGTGACCCAGATCCAGGCTGGCCAGATCCACTTCGATCGCCGCCGGCAGATCGGCAGGCAGGCAGGCAATCTCCAGATCGTTCAACACGTGGCTGATGATACCGCCGCCGGTCTTCACGCCGGGCGCGATATCAGAGTTGATGAAGTGCAACGGCACTTTCATGTGGATCTTCTTCTTCGCATCGACGCGCTGGAAGTCGATGTGCAGCACTTGCTGGCGGAACGGGTGCATCTGGAAATCACGCAGCAGAACGGACTGCTTCTTGCCGTCCAGATCCAACGACAGAACGGAAGCGTGGAACGCTTCGTTGCGCAGTGCGTAATACAGTGTGTTGTGATCGAGTTCGATCATGGATGCTTCGCCAGTACCGTAAACGATGCCGGGGACGCGATTCGTCTTGCGCAGACGGCGGCTCGCACCCGTTCCTTGCGCTTTGCGTGTTGTTGCTGCGATTTCGATAGCCATTTTGCTTCTCCACTTCTAATGAAGCGCTCCGCGACCAGAGGCTTCGGGTTGCGCGATAGCCAACATGGCCACCGCAAAAAACTAATCCATGAACAGCGAACTGACCGACTCTTCCGCATTGATACGGCGCATGGTTTCGGCCATCAGTTCCGCCACGCTCAGTTGGCGGATGCGCTTGCAGTTGCGCGCTTCTTCGCGCAACGGGATGGTGTCGGTCACCACCAGTTCATCAATTGCCGACTTTTCAAGGCGCTCGATCGCCGGACCGGACAGCACAGGATGGGTACAGTACGCAATAACGCGCTCGGCGCCCTTTTCCTTCAAGGCATTGGCCGCTTCGCACAGGGTGTTGGCGGTATCCACCATATCGTCCATGATGATGCAGGTACGGCCGGCAACGTCGCCGATGATGTTCATCACCTTGGCCACATTCGGTTTGGGACGGCGTTTGTCGATGATCGCCAGGTCCGACTCGAGACGTTTGGCCAATGCACGGGCGCGCACCACTCCGCCCACATCCGGCGAGACCACCACCAGGTTCTGGAAATTCTGCTTCCATACGTCGGACAGCAGGATAGGTGCGGCATAGATGTTGTCCACCGGGATATCGAAGAACCCCTGAATCTGGTCAGAGTGCAGGTCCATGGTCAGCAGGCGGTCGACGCCAACGCCGACCAGCATGTCAGCCACCACTTTGGCGGTAATCGCCACACGCGCAGAGCGCGGACGACGGTCTTGGCGGGCATAGCCGAAATACGGCAGGGCGGCTGTGATACGGGCGGCCGAAGCGCGCTTCAGCGCATCCACCATCACCATCACCTCCATCAGGCTGTCGTTGGTCGGCACGCAAGTGGACTGCAGCACGAACACATCCTTGCCGCGCACATGCTCAAGGATCTCGACCATCACTTCGCCGTCGGAGAACCGACCGACGGTGGCGCGACCGAGGTGGATGTGCAGATGCTTCGCCACGTCTTGCGCGAGCTTGGGATTGGCATTACCGGTGAAGACCATCATGTCGCCGGACATGAGTACCTCGCAAATTTAAAATGGGCGCGAACGCCCATCACGACTTGATTGAAGAATCTGGCTGGGGAGGTAGGGATCGAACCTACGAATGTCGGAATCAAAATCCGATGCCTTACCACTTGGCGACTCCCCAATTAACTGCTCAGAAGCCGTTTAAACCACTGCTTTCGCTACGTTTTAAACAGTCTCTGTCACAACAAAATCTTTCAGCGGATGCTGCTGCAATCCTTGCGCGACAAATCCGCGCATTTTCGATGGCAACTGCTGTAATACTGCTTGTGCTTCCGCTTCCGTGTCGAACTCGGCAAACACGCAAGCTCCGGAGCCGGTCATCAGTGCAGGAGCGAATTTCGCCAGCCACACCAGATGTTCGCCAACGACCGGATACAACTTGCAAGCCACTGCCTGCAGATCGTTTTTCAGCCCGTTCCGGCTTCCCGCCCGAAGATCCAACCCCTTCGGAAGGGCGCGCATTGTCATCGAAATCGTATTTCGTGTCAATTCTGGATGAGTGAATATCCGCACCGTGGGCACCTGCACGGGGGGGCACAACACGACGTACCACGCATCAGGCAAAGGATAGGGCTGCAATTGCTCGCCCACCCCCTCTGCAAAGGCGTTCTCGCCAAAAATGAACACCGGCACATCCGCACCCAGCTCCAACCCCAACTGCATCAGGCGCTGGCGCGACAAGCCCAGCTGCCACAGGCGGTTCAACGCCAGCAAGGTGGTCGCCGCATCCGAACTCC
>JGI20214J51088_10000308_pt1 | contig 35300 bp, 92 predicted proteins | sample WetSurMetagenome_FD_51088 | JGI IMG/M metagenome (IMG submission 51088) | reverse complement strand
CTTCTGCCCTGCAATAAAAGCTTCTTCTTGTATGGCCCTTATTTTAGCTTCTGGTTCTGGATACTTTAATGCGTTACACCCGAATTCTATTAACTCATCACCTTCAGTCATGCTGTTATGCAACCATTTTTCAAACTCTGTCATACTACTTCTCCAAAAGTGCCTGTTAAAAATTTTTCTTTTGCTTCTTTAGAAAATTTCATTTCTTCGCCTCTTTGTATCTTCTTACTTCGTCGGCAAGCGTTTGCATTGCTATGTAATCCATAGGGTTATCAAGTTCTGCAGGATTCGTGCCTTTATTCTTTTCTTTTGACGTTTCAGCCCATTTAAGGGCGCCGTCTACATCGTAAGGATTGTCACTCATCTTGTTACTTCTCCTTTTCCCTCGCATTCATCACAGCATACTCTGCCGCTGTCCTGCAGTGACAGTCTTTTGTTTTCTCCGCATATAGGGCATACCCCCTCACACCATGCATACATTCCACGGCGTACCATATCAAAATCGGTTCTCTCGTACTTTCCTTTTTGGATTATTCCTGTAAGGTTGGCATTTATGGGATGTATATGCTTGTTGTAATCAAGAAAATCATAATCGCATTCACATTGTTTTCTTGCAAACCGCAACGCTTCTTTTTCGGTGTCAGCGATAATAATGTCACCGTACCCCTCCCACTCGTCCGTCGCAAAAAAATAAGCTTTCAGCATTTATTCACCTCTTACGTTTTTACAGTGTAACATTAAAAATATATTTTGTCAACAGTTATACATAAACAATTTCTCTGTAGTGAGTTCGGATATATTGCTGGCATTACGTATTGATGTTCTGGAATCAATTGAAAGGACACACCTAAAATCGGGAGGAGCTTTTAACTCTGATATCACTACGGTATTATCTAAAGACCATTTCCGCATAACGTTCCAAAAACTTAATGAATCAAACTTATCTTTATATTCAGTAGTCCCTTCATAAGGAGGATCACAATATATGAGATTACCATGGGGATTATAATCAGAATAAGAACATGCACAGAATGCAACATTTTTTATCAAAGGTAATTGTCTTATCAAAGATAGCGCACTTGATTTAACTGAACAATGTGTCTTTACTCCTATTTCCCCATTACCTATAAAACCTCCGAACCATTTTCCTGCAAAAGAGCACCCAATCCCAATAAAAGCTGTAAGAGGGTCATTGTCGTTCATACTTAAACGATACTTGTAATATACATCTTCGCTTATATACTCAGGTGGTATCCACCCTTTTTGTAATGCTTTGTACATAGTTACAAGAGCCTTATTATTATCAGATGCAGTTCTTATACCACTTATTTCCTGTAATACCCATGCCCCACCGACAAACGGCTCAAGATAATCTCTTCCGTCTCTTACCGTCTCAAGAAAAGAAGCCACCTGTTTCCTTATTTTATATTTACCGCCTAAATACCGCATAAAATAATAATATCATGTAAAATAAGTTTTGTCAAGCAAAAACGCAAAATTCAAAGTTCGGGGAGAGGGGACAAGGGAAGCATTTTTTGTGCCAAGTGGGGTACTACCGGGGGTACCTGCCTGAAAAAATCACTATACGTTTGTCTCAAAAATAGCACGCAAAAACACACTTTTTTCTTGACATGAACTGCGCGTTGTGGTATTATTTAACTATGGATAAGGAAATAAACGAAACATCTAAAGGAGATAACGGGATGAAAGCAAGTATTTTTTACGGGGCTTTGCTCGTGGTATTGAGTCTTACGTCATGTATCATACCTGCAAATTTTAGTAATGATATAACAGAGACGGGAACAGTCAGGAGTGTGGGCAATGTATCTGTCAATGAATACGTGCTTACCACAACTGACGGCATTCAATATGCTATATCAGAAACGTATGCTAAGTACACCGGATGCGTTCTGTGCGTTACCGGATGTGTTGACGGTGATACAATGTATGGAGAGTTCCTCGATATACATTATGTCGATGTATTAGATAACTAAAGGAAGTGTTAAGTATGAACGATGAAACAATCAATGTCAGCGGTATTGAATATACCATCATAGACAGTGTAAAAGATGATAACTCCATTGAGGGTTATTATAGAAGGCAGGAAGAGGATGAAGAAGGTTATTCAGTTACTACAGACGGCTGGAATGCAGACGTGTCTGTACTTTTACAAGATGAGTCAGGCGGTTTATATATTGCCGCTGGTAACTATGCTACAGAAATAGGAGCTAATCCCATATATGAGGGATATTCAGACATGGTAATATTGAATATCCCTGAAGATGAGGTTATGAAAGAGTGGATTGATATGGATGGAACAGATATATTTTCCCATAAATATGCAGTCCAACGGGAAGATTATAAATCAAACAGTGTTCTGACAAAATCAAATAGAACTTCAAAAGGACACGGATACACAGATATTCTAACAACGTCTGTATGCAAATAACTAAGGAGATATTAAGTATGAACAACATCACTGATAAAGAAACTGAACTAAAGCTGGCTTGTGCAAAGTTGCAACTACTTATAGCGTTAGGTAAGGCGCATCCTACGCAAGAGGACGTTGACAGGCAGTGGGTGATTATGTCACTCACCAGTACACAGAAACGTAAGTCAAGTATAAAATAGATGCTTGACAAAACAACATATAGGTAGTACACTATTACTACATAAAGGAGATACAAACATGAAAACATGGAAACAAATTTTCGATGAAACTGGTGACTGGGTTAAAACTATACACGCAATTTATCAACAAGTAACAACTGATAAAATTGTTGCAATCAAATTGTTGAGAGAATATGCTGATAATCATGCAATGTAAATAATGGGAGTATAAACAATGAATAAAGCTATCAGATTGACAGGCGGTTTCAATGGCTATAAAGAAGCCGTAAATGAAGGTTTTTCGGTGAACATCCATAACCCGGCTTTGAGATATTCAGACCGAAGGGGCTTCCATATTGAGAGCAAACTTACCCCTAGAGATGACAGTGCTGTAGAGCTGGGCGAATGTTACTACAACCTGTCAAATAACGGGGAAAGAAATTTCGGGACATCTTATAGAGATTATCTTGAAGTTAAGTCAGATATAATAAAAAATGTGTACGGACTTGAACAGGCTGTTGAATTTAATTGTCAACACAATATATTACCATACTATTAAGGAGTTATGAACATGAAGATAGAGTTGACTGATAATGAACTATCTATTATTAATATAGGTTTACAGCATTATATTGACGATTTGAAACTTGAACAGTATCAACAGGCAAAAAAAACAGACGGCGTATCTACCGAAGTGTACAATACGCTGATAGCAGAAGTAAAAAAGCTGAAAAATAAACTGGATTAAGTATTTTTAAGGAGATAATCAAATGGGAATAACAGAAGTTACAGTAGGTATTTATAACAGTGAATATACTATGACAGAGCACACAGACGGCTCTATCACTGTGTGCATTCCCTATGTAAAATGGGTTAACAACACCGGAACACTTGCGTTTGAAGAAAGAACATATTCCGGCAAGCGCGCTGATAAAATAAAAGAATTCTTTGAAAAGAACAACACCGTCATTGAAGCACCTGAATATGAATGTCCTTATATGACGCTAAATGATGTACTCAACGGAGAATATCCAGACTTAGACAAATAAGGAAGTAATTAAATGAATAATACCGTAACACTTATAAGCAAATATACCTCTAATCCGCTTCCGTGTTATATCATTAAAAACGGACGCAAGACATTTGCAAAAATATATCCTCCGAATGAATTTAGTGCATATTATCATGTAGAAATGACGGGTATTGCATGGGATCATAAAGAAAGTCTGAAGGACTGCTTTGCAACGGTCAAAGAACAGGCTGAAATGGAACTTGATCTTTTTGATTTTGACAGTGACGTTGAAATAAAAGGCGACGATTAAACTATTAATTGCTTGACAAAGTGATAAACATGTAGTACACTAAAACTACGTTAAGGGGATAATTAAATGAAGAAGATCATGAAAGAAATTGAAGAAGAATCAAAAACAAATCAGAGAATTATTTCAGTTTACCCATTTGAAAAAGAAGTAAACGAAGAAAAATAGATATTATTAAGGAGAAGAGCATGAACGAACAGGAAAAGAAAATAATGGATGCAAGCGAAGTCCTGATGACGCGGATTCGAGAACGTGAGAATCAGCATGATGAAACTACCGAAGAACTTAGAATAAACATAAACAAGATGTTACAGAACCTTTCAGGTACTCTTGTACAAAAAAGCTGGTTCGTATCTTCTCTTGCACATAAACTGTCAAGAACGCAAGAGGAGTATAATCTGATGTATAGAAGATTCCTTGATACCATTCAGGGAAACATAGGAAAAAGTATTGATGATATAAAAAGGCAATATTAACATTATAATTAAGGGGTAAATTATGGGAATATACAATGTACGTATAACGGGTGCTCTGGAAGAAACTTATACTTTTATAGCTAATTCCGAAGAAGAAGCAGAAAAACTAGCTATGGAAGAAACGCAAAACAGGCTGCCTTCGTTCTCTATAAAGACAGACATGAATGCACAGACAAACATATCTGATATGAACATAGTATACCCTGCCATGTTTAAAGTATTAAAAGCAGGGAAACACGTTACAACTATAAAGGTGAAGGATGAAGATATGCTTTCAGAATATATACAATCATGTGACTGCAAAAACGGCATATCTGCTGATATAGGATGCATAAGTACTACCATTTACATTCATGGTGCTAAGGAAGTTACCGTATTATTACCAGAAATTAATGAGGAGATAAAATGATATCAATAGAATTGTCTGAGTTTACAGGTATGGCAGCGCACATTATAGTAGCACTGGTTATAATTGCGGTTACGGTATATATAATATGCCATTTCAGAGACAAATAGAGGTAAAACATGAATAACAGAAATACACAGGTTATATTAAAACAGATGTCAACAAAAATTTCATACATCACAAAGGAGAACTTAAAATGTGTAAAATAGCTGGTTATATAATATTATTATCGTTTTCAGCCGGTGTTATACTTCTTGCCATATGTATCTTTATTTCAACACTTAAACATGAAACTAAAAGTACTATAAAAGACATCGCTGCTGCAATAGCTTTTGCTGCTGTTATGTTTGCATTATTTTCAATAATGTGATTTTATGTATTGACAAGAATATGTATAAGTAGTATACTGTAACTACATTAAGGAGATAAAGAAATGATAGGTAAGTACAAAGTAAAACCGCTTATGACAAATAACGGAACAGTTGCTAAAGAACAGTATGTAATACATGCAGATGGTAAAGAGATTTTCCAGAGTTATGATACAATTATTTGTATCATAGAAAATGGAGCAGTAACACTGGATAAAAACCTCTGGAACTACTCAACTACAACATCTAAGTATCGCAACAAGTTTTTGGGTGAAACTACTAAAGATACTCAAAAGAAAATCAATTCCGGTGAGTATAAACTTGCCGATATTAACTAGGAGGTAGTTGTATGTATAGAGTATATTTTAATACAGGTGCAGGGAATGCAACAGGCTTTGAATCTGTAGAAGATGCAAAACGATATGCAGATGTAGTAGCGTCATATACACAAGAAAAAATATGCATATATGATGAAGATACCGATGAGTTGGTATCCGTCCGTCAGTGGGTAGGACTTCCACTTGACAATGATCTTGGACTGACAGAAGACCCGATTTGTTTCGGAAACTTTAGTTATTACGATGACTGGGAGGACGTGTAATGACGTTTAAGACAGGTGATAAAGTTGTACATACTATACACGGTGTAGGAACTATACAGGTAATGGGTGTTAACGGGCTGTGTCGTGTTGCGTTTGATAATGGTTCTATTGCGGTTATAAAAACAATAGAATTGTCAAAGTATTACGGGGCTAAAGAGGAGAATGTGAAATGTTAGAAGTAGGTTCATGATATGTAATGAGCGGTGTTGTTTATGTTCGCATAAATAAACAAGGGACTGTAAGAAAACTTCACGCCACAAAATGGTACAGAAGATTATTTCTTGCATTGTGGCAAGCCATAGGCAAGAAAAAGCATTTACAAGAGGTTCTTGATTATTTAGCTAAATAGGAGGACAAGAAATGAAGGTCAATTGTACAGGCAGAAGTCAGATAAAAACGTTTGTTATTGCAAAGAGAAGGTTCTGCAAAGCATGGTTCAAAGCATTTACTTCATTCTTTGCTAAAATCTGCGTGGTTTTTAAGAAAGATGAAATACATGAAAATAAGGTTTACGATGTACATGTATACAATCTTATTTCTAACATTGAAACAGTCTATGAATTTGATAGAGAAAAAAGAAGAGACGCATTTTTATTGTATAGCGGTTATTGTGATAGAAATACCTTTGTAGTTTCTATTTCCGATAGAATCTTAAAGTAAGGAGATGAAGTAAATGAAAAGCGAATTGAAAGAAGCTGAAAACACAGTTATAAAAGAACGCGAATATCCATATATAGGCAAGTATACAGAGATAACAAACAGTGATAATTACGTATGCGTGCTTTTTACAAGCCCCAAAAAAGGTATAGTCATTTATTGTGGTGTAGACAGCTCATATTCATTGGGTTATTGGTCTGCTGATTGGTGCGAAGAACCATTTAAGGTTTTACAGTCTACAGCACAGATTGTTCTGCAAAACGATTAAGGAGATAATACAATGATTAATGAAACTGTAAATGTAGATGACATAACAGACAGTGGGTATATACACTATACGTTATGTAGTGTCTCAATTGCTGGTAAGGGTTCAAAAAACATTACAATGTCCGTAGACCTTAAATCTAACGAAGTTACATATTATGTATATACAGGTAGTGTACAAAAATATAAAGAAAAGTATTTATGTGATGCCGTTGAAAGATTCAACCATATGCCATTATAGGTACAAGAATGAAACAAATTATAGGTATAGTTACAATTGCTGTTATTTACATAGCTGTATTCTGGTTATTGCCATTGAGAGGCGCTTATAAGAGGGGTGATATAAAAGTATCATTGACTGCATTATTGATAATGCACGCCACAATAGCCGGAGTCATAGGATTAAGCCTATTGATATGCTGGTGCTTTGGGCTGATATAAAAATTTAACTTATATTGGATGTTCCGCCTCATAGAGTTCTGTGTTTGACGACGGTTATGTATTTATATACATAGTAATTAAATTGTAAGGAGTGTGAAAGATGAAAAGATACGTAGAAAAAGAGGAAGAGACGACTAACGAGCTTTCTAACTGGGTAGGAATTGAATTGGCTAACGGCACAAAAGGAGCGATAGTTTACATCGGAGACAGTCGCTATCACATTATTTGCAGTAACTCGTCAAGTCGTTCTAATGAATGTTGTGGAGGCGTAGAATCTGATGGAAGCAGTGTAGAAGAAGTCCTAAATTGCTGGATGAACACAGACAGTGGAACAAAAATTAATCAAATTTATTGTTTCGATTCCTATAAAGAACTTATGCAATGGTTTGCCAACGATATCGAAGGATAAACTTGCCCGTAAACCGATAAAATAAGCCACGTAATCAATGTAAATAGCATAGGTAATGAAATCATACCATGTAAACATACAACGCTGTATACGCGCTTTTACAGGGCTTATAATGAATGCAATTGTTGTTGACAAACAAACAGAAATACAGTACATTATAGTTATTCATACACTTTGCTCAACCGGATTAGGCGTTGCCTGTCCGGTTTTTTTTGTTTAAAGGCGGCGTTTTTGTGTAATATAAGTTTTAAGTCGGGCGGGGGCGTCATGTTTTTTACCCCTTTCTCCCCGTTATTCCCCATGTTTGCTCCTGTTTTTTTATAAACTTCCAGTTTTGCGTTTTACCGTCTTTTTCCTTAACTTTTATATATCCCTGTATTTTTCATAAACCATGCTTTCTGTATGCGTTCTCCCGTACAGTGTTATTGCCCATATTCCGTTTATTTGCACAACCTGTCCCCTTCTTATACCACTCATAAGCCTTTATATACCTTCTCTTATGCCTTATTATAGGAAATCGGTTAATAGTTAAGTATTTTTAGCGTTGTCAGATGTAAATATGTGTAAGTGGTTATATAGTACCTGCTTTATTATCTTTTGGTATAACTTGTAGGTTTGTGTGTGTGTTCTTTCTTTTTGTGTCTGCTTCTTGTGCTGTCTTATAGTATATAGAGAGAAAGTAGAGAAGAAAATAATAACAATGATTAAGTATGCGTTGGAGTATCAGGTATATAAGTGCTTATGGGAGATATGGGTAATAGTTAAGTACGAACTATGTTATTGACAGAGTTCAGTAAATATAAACTGTCTCTTCTTTAAGAGATATGCACGGTTGAATAATGAATGTACCATAAGACATCTTTTTACTTACTGCATAATCAATCGCATTTTTATCAGAATCAAAATATCCTGTAACATGTTTATCTGTTATAAGTGCAAGTTGTCCATAGTGTCCGTTTATTACCACATCCCTGTTATCATTAAACCAGTTATAATTTTCTTTTATTAAGTCCATATAATTCTCCCCCTGCTGTCGTTGTATACATTATATCAACTTATTTATAAAAGACAATAACTAAGTACGCATTAGAATATTGCAAATAAATAAAAATAAATGTTGACAAGATTTGTGGTGTGTGGTATTATGTAACTGTTAGAAAATGTACTTACTAACAAGGAGATACAAAAATGAATAAATGGAAAGCTGTAAAAGAATTTGGATGGTGTAATGTCATCGAATCCGATGAAAACGGGAATGAAGAAAGATTTATCTGTACATGCTACGGTAGCCTTGCCGATTATAATGCAGATAAAATTGTGTGCGATCATGAACGATGCAGAGAAGACAGAATTAAAATCGGAGATAGTTGTGTTTTTAACAATGAAGGTCTTTTGTGTCTTGGAGTATATAATGGAGGAGACCAGATATTATATGGTAAAAACATATGTACATCAAAAACTATAAGGAAATTTGATGTATCATCAGATTTTGATAAAATAGGAAAAGAAATAAACAAGGAGAAGATATGAACTGGTTAATACTTGGATGGTGGCTTACATTTGGCGTTGTCCCACAACAACAGGAAGTGGTAAAAAATACAATTGTGTCTACTGACTGCAAAAAATTGGCAACAGTATGTGAAATAGGCTTGCAGGCTGACATTATGGATCATTTTGTACTACGAGGTTCAATGGAAAATTATCAGTATAAAGCAGACAGTATGTATTTCGATCCATACAGAATAGATTATAAATTTTCAGCGGGATGCAGGTTTAATGACAATATTTCTCTGTGGTTTGATCATGAGTGTGATCATCCTGTGTTATGGTCGAATAAAGAGTCCTACTCTTATTATGGTAAAGAGTCGAAACTTTATATACGGTTTGATGGCTGTTCTAAATATTGAGGAGGGATGAAATGAATCTTGATAACTGGGAAAAAGTTTCAGATGTAGATAATATGCAGTTTTATTTTACTCTTAAAGAACAACGATGTACTGAAATGGAAATTTGTATGCCACATTCCGGAAATGATTATCATTATTTAGTAAGAATACAAATAGATATTAAAGATTTTGATAAATGGGATAACTGCGATTATGAATTTATGTTTCAGACATGGGACGATGTAATAGAGCTTGTTGATAACAATTACACTTTATTTTTAAAGGAGAATAAAGAATGAGGGTATTGTTAACAATTATTTTATCTTTGGATATTATAGAAAGTTATATGAACATGATAAAATGTGAAACATTTAAAATGGATATTGTAGCTATACTTGATATTGGAATATATATAGTGGGAATAGTGTTTGTGTGGAAGATTTAAAGGAGAAAATGCGATGCAATTAAACTATAATTGTATAGGCTGTGTTATTATTGGAGCAATTTTCGGTATATCAAACCTGAAAACTGGATATAAAATTATTTTTGATATAATCGTGTTTATCATATGGACAATATTATACCTTATTAACAGTAATATAAAATATCATGAAACCCATATTGAAAATATACCATATCCAACGTATATGACTAACGAAGAAGCAGAACAAGCATATAAAACAGGAAAAGCAAGACTTAATTTAGATAAAGAAAAAGAATGGTCTTATGTAGAAAAGTATGTACCATGTGGTTTCTTCAGTGAAGAACTTACGTTTGAGCAATGGTTAAAAAGATATAATATAAAAATCATATAATTTTCTATGTATGTTTAGTGACATATTAGCACCTATATTATAGCACTATTTGTCATGTTTGATTATTAAGGAGATAAATCATGTATAGAGTTGTTTTTAGTAACGGTAATAAATGGATGGTTGCATGTTATGATATGGGTAATACAAGTTATTCATATATAGAAAATGCGTTCAAAGTGCTAAAAGAAATAAAAGAAGAAAATCCATCGGTAAAAGTAAAAGTGCAATGCCTTGGAGTTGGAAAATGGCAGAGTGCATGAACGTTTCTGAATATGATGCATTTAAATTTCACATGAGTTATATAATAAGTTTAACAAAAAGAGGAAAATAATGGACGATGATATTATTGAAAAATTCGGGAAGTGGCTTGCAGATAAAAGACATACACAGGAATTATCTATCAGAGCTATGGCAGCCAAGATAGGCATTGAACCGTCATACTATTGCAAGATAGAAAATGGTCTACGAAACGATTTAAGATTATCTACTATTAAAAAGATAGACAAAGTTATTTCTGTTAAAGATTTTGTTATATCATATTTTTCAGCAAATGATATTGACAAAACTTGTAATAAGTAGTATTATATAACTATAAAGGAGATAAATATGAATATAGTAAATTATCTGAAAGACGGAGCATGTGGGAAGGCAAGGATCGTAATGGCATTGCTTCAGGAAAATGTAGGTGATGGTATAAATGAATTATATAATGAAGAACGAAATGATTATGATGCAACTGTAAACATTGCAAGATGGGAAAATTGCAGAGAACAAGGATATGTTGTTTCACTTCGTACGAAAGATTATTCAAAACAGCTTAACATTGCTTGGTTTGAACACAGGAACAGTGACAACATATGTGCTATTGAATGGGAACAATGTACAATTAATTCTCCAACTATAGATACGGCGCAATTTTGAAATATCTATAAAGACAAATATGATGTATCAAAAAGCGTAAGATATGACGAATATAAAATAATGGCAGACTGGATTTTTCAGGAGATTGAGAATTTTTTGATTAAAAACGCAGGAGATAAACATGAGAGTATATATAACAATAATGCTATTATTTAGTATAGTGAATATATTAATTCAAACAAAACAAAATATTAAAGTTGATAACAGGTATTTATATCGACAAATAAGAGCAACATTAATAGTTATTTGTGCATATATTATAGCTCTTATTTTTGTTTGGAAAATTTAAGGAGATTTATATGAGATTTGATGGAGATATAGTTATTACAGATCCGATATATGTAATAACGCATGATGATTGGACAAAATGTTCTTATGGACACAATCTGCCTATTCTCGGATTTGAAAATTTCTTAGCTGATTCTACTTTATGCGGAGACTGGGAATGCCTGATCTGTAACGACAAAGGGAAACAAATAGGGCATATTTCCGCCGATTCTGGACAGGTAGGAATATTTTTAACCGACGAAATTAAAAAGTACAGCAAAGAAGCGTACCAGTGTTTAAGACAGAACAATAATGTGGCAACATTTATTCATGGTTTTCATGGTGATGTTCAATTTTATAAAAGCTTGCAGGATGATATTGAGTACACAAAAATAAAAGGTGTAGGAAATATCAATTTTCAGAACATTATCGATATATAAGGAGTATAAAAATGAATCAAATAATGGAAGTTATTTCATTTACCAAATTACCGGAAGAAGTTCCTTCGTGGATTACAAGACAAATATGCGATATAAATAGAATAGCCCCGCCTGTTATTGATACATCTTTCTATGAACCAGAAAAGTTGTCCCAAAAAGTTAACGATGCGTTGGTTTCTGCAAAAATGGCAGTAGAACATTATGACCATTTATTGAGACTGTATAAACAGACCGTAGAATTTGATGAACGGCGCATAACAGATATATGTCAGGCTTATAATTATATTGCAAAAGAGAAGCGTATAACATTTGATGATGTGAAGAAGTTTTTAGACGAACAGGAGAAACAGAAATGAGGATAGAAATAACTGAACTTGAAAAAGAAATGCTAAAAGCTAGAACCACTGATTTAGAATGCTTCTGTGAGAAATATACAGAAGGAATGAATTGTTATAAATGTCCTGTACACAATCTTTGCTTTAATGTTGCAGGACATATGGAAGTAACGGAATGGTTAATTAGCAACGCAGAGGTTATTAATGACTAAACCTGTTTTTTGTATATCTAAAAATGATAATTCGTTTGAATACAGTGCGATGATAAATCATACGGGTACATTAAATGATTATGTAGAATTTCTTGGATGTGATTCTATTCGCAACTTAAAAAAGTTCATTAGAGATAATGGTTATGTTTCTGCATTAATATCAAGCAAATCTGGATATTTATCATATGGTCAGAATGTAGTAGATGATTATCAGTATAAATCAAGAAGGAGAAGCAGAGATGAAAGATTTTAAGACGGTTACAGATGCAGTTGTTTATGTTATTAAACATTATCGAAAAGGACATAGGTTTCACGGGAACGAACTTCATGATGATGTATCAGCAATTTATAAACCTGCAAGCAAAAAATATCCTGATACTATTATGAGAATAATGCGCAGATATTGCTGTTGTGATTATGAACTTATTAACAGAAATGAATCACTGTATAAAAAGATTTAAGGAGATTAATATGATAGACAAAGATTTACAAAAACAAATGATAGAACGGCGTGAGAAAAATGCTGTAATAAAATTAGTACCAACTGATTGTGGTTATTATGATAATGAAGTGACGTTAATGGTATCTCATAATGGTTATCAGTTTCAGTCAATAGATATTTCACAGATAGAAGCAGAAAAAATCGTTTCTTTGTTAAAAGAACATTTTAGTATTTGATATTTGCAAGGAGGTTAATTATGTATGGATATGTTAATAGTGTATTAAGTGCTAATTGTGCACCTGAAATTTTAAGTATTGCAAAATATTCTCATAATATGGTTAAAGAGTTATCAGAAAGTTATGCCGTTATATATAATATGCGTAGTTTTATAGGCAATGGAGAAGTTATATGTATAGGAGATGGCGCACTATGCCTTACTGGAGCCATGTTCGTGCTTTTTTCTAAAAACGATGTAGTCAGTATAGACCCTGTTATCAATGCTATAAAGGTAAAAAATTGGGTTATAGATAATAATATATCAAGGTTCAGAGGGTATAAGGGTAAATATCAGGATGTATACAGAAGCCATATTGCCTATGATATTAGTCAAACAAAAACTATTATCTGCGTACATGCACATGTAACACTTACAGATGTAATAAAATATTATCCAGACTGGGATTATTTATATTCAAATCCTTGTTGCTTTCCTGATAAACAGACATTTAGCCAACAATTTATGGAAGAACATAATATAGAACTTATCCTACATAAGGTAGATAAATCTATACTATCACCACGAAACGAAGTCTTTGTTTATAAAAACAATAATATTTAAGGAGTGTAACAAGGTGAAGAAATACATAAAAAATGGAGAAGAAACAACAAACAGGCTGACTAATTGGGTAGGAGTCGTATTTGATGATGAATTCAGAGGAGTTGTACTTGATATAGGCGATGCTTATCATATTATATGCAGTAGAACTCATCCTGAAGGTAATATTTCCTGTGGAGGAAGAGAAGACGACGGATCAAGTATAATAAATACACTTGATAAATGGGAGAACGACAAGTTCGTAAATTTACATATTAAGGCTGTTTATTGCTTCGATTCCTACCACGAGCTTATGACATGGTTTGTTGATGGGATAAATGACTGATATTGTATTAACAAGGAGATAAAACGAATGGAACTTACAATTAACGTTTCTGACTATATGTCAGATGAAGAAATTAAAGACATGATAAGAGATGAAATAAAATCAAATATAATGCACAGGACAGACAACGATATAGAGCGTGTCTTATCAAATATGTCATATTATATGGCAGAACAGTTTATAGACTCCCTTCTTACAGAAGAGCAAAAAGACAAGATACGCAGTAAAACAAAAGAAGTTATTAACGGGTTATCAAGTTTAACTGTGTTTCACAGCGCATCTAGTTACGAAAAACAATCAACAGGATATAGCATTATGGAAAAAGCGTGCAAAGATTTTGAATCTGAAATAAGAAATAAGGTAAAGGATATTATAGATAAAAAAGTGTCAAAAGCAATAGAAGATAAAATTAATTTTGATGACATATTTATGGATGGTATTATTGATAAACTTTCAGAAATATTAAGCGTATATAGAGAAAATAATATATTATCATCTCACAAGGAGTAAACTATGATAGATTATGAATCAGTAAGCCGTAAAAGATATGATATGGCAAAAAACTCATATATTAAGTACGTACAGTCGTTAATTGACTCTTGCACAGATAAATCTGAAAAGGAATTCTATTCACAGTTCTTAAACATTGATACAGACAATAAAGAAGAATTAAGTGAAGCTATCTGGGCACTAAACAAAGGTAAACTTAGAGATGAATCAGAAATTGATAAACATAAGGCACAACTTGAACAATATAAAAAACAGGAAGAAGCAAGGTCTTATGTAGATTCAGGAGAATTCAATAAAGATGTAAATGAAAATAAACACCTCCCTGTTATTATAATTATAGCAGGAATGATAATAGCATCAATTCTATTCATGTATAATATAGGTCTTGCGATTGTAATTATGTGGTCTGCTATATTCATAGGTATAGCCTTGACCTTTAAGCAGGGAAAAGATGCAGAAGAAAAAGCAAGAAAACATAATATAGAATATCACGACAAGCGTATTCTTCAATCAAAAATAGCGGCGGTTGGTGCTATTGGAAGCATGTATTTCAATGCAAAGAAAAATACGGCAAGGTTGTTTGAAGATGATTCACAAAAACAATATTGACAAATTGATATATGTGTGTTATATTTGTGTATAACTTGATATAAGGGAGTTGCATATGGGTACTAATTTTTATGTAAAAGGACACGTTGGAAATTATAATCCAAGTATCATATTGGGAAACGTTCGTCTGCTGGTATGTATTGCTATAACTGCTGCATAACACTTTGCAAAGGAGGTGAATCAAAAGTTCATTCCGGTACTGATGAATGGTATGAGGAATGTCCCAATTGTGGTAAGAAGCCTGAAAATGAAGATTTAGAACATTCAGCATCAGGTAAAGAATTGGGTTTTAATAATCTGTATGAAATTAAAACCGGAGTAAAAAGCTGTTGTTCCTTCACATGGGCACGTAGTATAGGTAAAATAAAAAATATCGTTGATGAATATGGACGAGAGTACTCGTTAGAAGAATTCAACAAGGTATTGGCAGAATGCCCTATACAGTTTTATAAATATGGGGAAAGTTTTTGTTAATTACACATAATAAGGAGATAATTATGAATATTTGGATTGATCTTTCAAAATACGATGGGACAGTAAGAAAACACTTATCTATAGCAGTACAGAAACATGCATTCGATATGGGGATATATTGGTTTTGTGATGATATTAGGTTTAGGCATGGAGACAAACCGTACATAATTTTATTCAAAGATTATGATGCACCTCGTCTTTTGTATGGAGATGAATATAGTAATGATGATGAATTAATTTCAGTCGATAAATTCTTAGATATGAAAACGTCGCCTTTTACACAAAATACAGAAAAACAAAATAATATTATATATGCTGATTTTTCATGGGTAAAAGGTGAAGCAAGGTCAGTACTTATTAATAAATGTATTAATAAAGCTGTGGATAAAGGATTTGTACGAATACAATATTTAACTGAAAAAGACAATTTTTGTTTTAAGAATAATTCAATTATAAATACAAGCCTTCCTTATGTTTGTATGAATAAATCATCTAAACACATATTTACAAGCGAAAATATCCCCAAAAAGGGAAGGGAAATAAAATGTAATAACATGTTAAAAGGAAAATATCAGGAGAATAAATAATGAACTATTATGATATTGATATAGAGAAAGAAAATAAACCATTATCTGTTGAACAGGCATATTTTATTCAAGCTCTAATAAATAAAAGCGACATAGAAGAAATTATGCCGTTTATTCTTAGGCTTTATGCAGACAGAAACAGCAGGATTAAACAGCTTAATTCTATTATTCCTGAAATAACTGAAAATGCTTTGAACATTGCTAAAGAATCTGAAAATGAATACTGGCACGCGCTTGAAACAATGAATTGTATATTCAAACCTGTTCAAATAAGGGAAGGTATGGATTACGCATATTGGACAAGTTATGCAAGGTTTTTGTCAAAATGCTGTCCAGACGGGAAAATAAAAGGATTTAGCAATGAGTGTGTAATCGGTCAGTCTATGAACTGGTTTATCGATTATCTTAAAAATAACAACAATTGGATTGAGTTTGAAAAAAATGATAAAAGACTTGTAGATTATGCAAGGTTGGTTATAAAAGTCAATAATATAAAGACTGTATATGATTATAAGGAGAATAAAGATGAATAACGAAGAATGCGTATTTGTTTCAAAAGAATTGGCAGACAAGATTAAAAGTGCAAAATCAGATGATATGTAGTTGGCTGTTATACAGGAATATATTAACAATACTAAAAAGTCTATGGCAGGTGATCTTGAAGGTATGGAAGAAGATGCCATTAAATTTAAGGGTATGTTGTTTTCTTACAAAAAGGCTTATAAGGAAGCCCTTGAAGCTCATAGCGATGCTGTAGACAAGTTATGGAATGATATCGATGGACATTTGCCAAACATGAAAGAAAAAGCTGAAAAGCTCATATCAGGACTTGATGAAGTATTCCCTAAGTTGAATGATGTATGCACGGCACTTGATACTATAGAATCAAAGATAAACAGAATAAATATGTATACGCTCAAAGAAATGGTAGAACTCGTTGATAAAATCAATAATTCAAGTGATGCAACAAAAGAAGTGCTGTTGAAAGTTTTAAGTTATTCAAAGGGGGTTAAAAAATTAATAAATTTGAATTTGATATGCCAAATGAGGAATATTTTTTCCCTTGTTGCTTATGTGCAAATAAACGTGCAGATGTAAAAGAATGTAAAGGATGCAAAGGATATAATTTGCCAAAAATGAAAGAGTATGACATGATTAGTGAAATTAAAGAAATACTCGAAAATGGTATAAACAAGGATAATTAAAATGAATCATAATCAATACTTTGGTTGCTTTTTAGATATTTATTTAATTAAAGACTATAATAAACGTATGAAAAAGTACGCCAAATATTGTCATAATAGATATCAAAAAATCAATGATATTAACCTGAAAAAATTCTATGCTAATGCAGAAAATGTATTCGTTAAACGCTCTAACGATACAAATAAAATAGGAGTCTAAAAGTGAATAAGTTTGAATTACAACTTCCAGAAGGAGAGCATAATTTTCCGTGTAATATTTGTAAACATGACCATGATGGTATTTTTGATTGTATGAACTGTCACTTACCAAAAATGAATAAAAAAGATATTTATGATTTGTATAATAAATTAACAAATTTGTTAGAAAGTACCATAAATAAGGAATGATATATGTATGATATACCAAATGTAAATATACCAGATGGAATTTCCGAGGCGTGGAAAGTTGAAAAAAAACATATCGTCCCTAGTAAAATATCTCAACTTCAGAGTATGCTTCATGGCAACGGAAGATATGTTCCAGAAGGGACATATACGTTTTTATATCGAAACTGCGAAGTGATAATGTCAGACACTCCTGATGAAAAAAGTGACCATTATGAAGCTGTTATGAACGCAACTGGAAATGTATTAATTGCCGGACTTGGAATTGGTATGATATTGAATGCAATTGCTCTCAATCAAGAAGTAACCCATATTGATTTAGTAGAGATTTCTCCAGATGTTGTAAATCTAGTGTGGCCAACATATAAATCAAAGTTTGGTGATAAGATTACTTTGTATCAAATGTCTATATTTGATTTTAAACCAACAATCCATTATGATTATGCGTGGTTTGACATTTGGAATAATTTGAATGAAGACAACTTGAAGGAAATGGCAAAACTCGGTCATAAATTTGGGAAACATGCAACTAAAAAAGGATATTGGGGCAAAGAATACTTACTATATAACAGGAGAAGGAATTCTTATTAAGTCTATATGTAATAAGATATTTATTAATAACAAGGAGTGATATATGCTTACAGGAAGTATTGAATTAAGTGATTATCCTAGAAAAGAGGATATAGAACAGGAAATGGAAAGGACAAAGCAACAAATTGCATCATCTATGCACGACCTTGAACTTCTTCTTAAAATTATATACGATGGGAATGTATATATGAACGAAGAAGAATTAAAGAATTTTGTGCATATGGACTTCATACCTAAAGGGATGTCATATTATCATTGGGGAAGAGAAAGAGTATACTCTATGAAAGACGTAAAAGATTATCTTGCTGAAAGAAAAGCAGTACAGGGGTCATAATATGGAAAACATTAAACCTATTATAAAAGAAGTTTCATTTAACAGAAAGTTCAATCTCGGAAATTATGGAACAATGGATATAGGATTGACTGCAACTATTGTCGAAGGACAAAGCGTAAGTGAGACTCTGAAGGCACTTGACAAATATACAATTCAATATCGGAAGATGCATTCAGAAATACAGAAAATAACTGATGAACAGCAATAGGAGGATAATATGCCTACAAAATTAGGACACGATGCAAAAGGCCCTTATTACCAATGGGGAGATAGTGGTGCTAAATACCACTTCAAGGCTGGAGATAACCAGAGTAAACAAGCGGCAAAAAATAAAGCAAATAAACAGGGGCAGGCGGCTTATGCCAATGGATATAAGGGGAAATAAAATGGAAAACAATCATAAAGGAAGATATGAAAAAGCATTAGACAACCTTGTGCAAGCTGAACAAGAATATACACAAACGCTACTTAAACTATATCCAGCTGGTTCTAATTGGTTGTGCAATCATGGTACACATGGTGAATATGAAGTTAAAATAAAATCTTTTAACTTTAATCGTGGTGGATTTATAGTTGAAAATACTAATACCCATAAAACAAAAGTAGTACCGTGGTTCTCATTAAATGAAATAAACGGTTAATTATCACTAATTATTGGTATAATGGGAAGTAACTATATATGAATATAATATGCAGAGGCAGATGTGAAGGAAAGACTACAGAACTGATAAAACTTGCTCATGATGACGGTGGAACAATAGTTTGTTTATCACAAGATGAGGCATATAGAATATCCGTAAAAGCAGAAAAAATGAAAATGGACATATCTTATCCTATAACATTTAACGAATTTATAGCAGGAAGATTTTATAAACCGGGAATTAAATCATTATATATAGATAATACAGAGTTGTTAATACAGAAAATGGCAAGAAACATTCTGGTAAAAACTATAACTATAAGCGTAGGTGATAATAAAGATGATGACAGTGAAACATAAGGCGAACCAAGCCCTAGTCCTAATGTAAATTGGATATCACCAACAATTGATATAGTAAAGTCAACTAATATAAGTACAGTAAAGGTCACGATAATGACAAGGAGGAATAGACATGGAAGATGATGATGAAGACGATGAAACTATAACGATTAGCAAAAAAGAGTACAACGAGATGAAACATGATTCTGATGTATTATCAGCATTATATAGAGCTGGTGTTGATAACTGGGATGGATATGATTATGCTATGGAAATGTTGGAGGATAATAAATGACAATAAAAGAAATTGTAGATGATTGGTTTAAACGGTTTTATGATAAAGACATGACTATGAAAGATATTTATCTTGCTGGTTTCCGCGAAGGATTGAGATGTGAAAATCCATATGGTGGGCAAACGAATACAAATCATGGCTGTGTTTTGCCTAAATATAAAAATAATAAATGGAAAAAAGCAATACGCCACCCAGATAACAGTGGAATAAATATAACTGTACAAAACAAAGTTCCTAATACAACGGTTGAAATTTATAGGGACACAAAAAATAACAATCTTGGAAAAACCATAGATATTATCGTGTCTGAATTTACAAGGAAAGATATGGAGGACAAAAATGGTAGTAAAGGTAACTAAAGGTGCTAAAGGTAAAATTGGAGAGAAAGTTGAAGCTCCTAATGGAAAGTTTGTACATGAAAGAAAAGCTGCACCTGACAAAGATGCACGTTATTTCACAGTTACAAAAGGGAACACGGAAGTACGCATGATGCAGAAGCCGGGTAAAAAACCAGAGGTTCAGTCAGTGCTTACTAAAAAGAAATGAATAATTTATCCGGTGTCTTGTGCACCGGATAAAAGGATGATGATATTATATGAAAGATTCTGCAAAAATAATAGGAAGCAACATAAAAAAACTACGTGAAGCTCTGGGAATGACACAAAAAACACTTTCAGAACTTACGGATATTTATATTCCGCAAATATCAAAGTATGAACATGGAATAAAGACTCCATCTACCGATTCTTTATTTAAGATTGCAAAAGCACTTCACTGTTCATATGACAAACTGATAAATGAAAACAAATAATACATGTATTGACAAAACAAATAATTAGCAGTATTATTGTATTAACAAGGAGACATAGTATGAAGATTCAATCAGTGAAAATCGATATGGAAGCATTTGGGGCGCAGTTTGCCAATATGGACGATAATGAACAGGCATTGTTTTTCAAAGGACTTGCAGCAGAATTAAAAACATGGCCATCTATTCATCAGGGAGAAATGCAATTTTGTTCAGTTGGTAATTTATTGAAAGATGAACAAAAAGAAATACTTTCAAATGTGCTTGGAATAATTTGGTTTAAATAATAACAAAATTTATATACAAGGGGATTGATATGTTTGATTACCAAAAGGCATTAGATACTATCGAAGAATTAAGCGAAATGGCGTGTGAGAATGAATGTAGTGAAGAATTCAAAGATGACTTCCTGTTTGATTTTATGCAATATATTTCTATAAATAAAGAAAAGTCAACTATAAAGGGGTTTATTAGTTTTTTGTATGATGATATAAAAGTTGGATATGACAATTTCGATGAAGACTTAAAGAAAACCAAAATAAATATAATCAATGGTAACACAAATGATGATTGTGGCTTTCATAGCAAATATAATAAAGGACTTTGAAAATGGAACAGGAATTATTTGATATGGCAGAACTCAATACTCTTACAAAGAATACTGACTATGCAGAAGAACTCAAGTTTGTACATATATCAGATATACACGCATCTAAGTCACGTAAAGAACAGGTATTAACCGTTCTATCAAAATTAAATAGCTATGTAAAAACAAATCATATTCCGCTTACTATCATGTCAGGCGATTTCTGGAACTCTGTTATAACAAATACAGAAGCAAGTGGATTTACTTCTATCATAGATGCCATGAAAGAACTATGCTCAAATACGCATGTGGTTATGATAGCAGGAACACCTACACACGAAGCGTACGGGAGCCTTGATGTATTTAGAAATATACATGCAGAAGTGTTTTACCACATGGAAGCAAAAGAGTATAAAAGTTGCAATATTATTTACTTCCCTGAACAGCGCATATCAAATTATGATGGAGAAACACTTAAAGACAAGCAGAAAAACATGCTTGCAGAACTTAAAAAACTGTCAGAACTGGTAAAAAACAGGGATTACAGCAAGCCTATTATTATAGTATATCACGGTGAAATATTCGGTGCCTATATGGATAATGGAACAAAGTCAAGTTCTATAACAGCACTATACACAAGTATGGTAAAAGAAGCTGATTACGTAGCCTGTGGACATATACACCTTACTCAAAACATTGATAACTGCTGGTATTCCGGTTCTGTTCCCCCCGTAGATTTTGGAGAAGAGCATGACGGAGGTTTTAATGCCGTAACTATTAGGAAAAACCGTACAGTTGAAGTAGAAAGAATATCTATGGGTTTCCCTGTAAACAGGACTATTAAACTTAATTACAAAGATGTATCATTGTTTTCAAAAGATTTAAAAAATACCAATGTAAAATTATCACTAACATGTACAGATACAGAGAAGAAACTTATTAACAGAAAAGAAATAAAAACTAAATTTGAATCAATGGGTGCAGTTTCGGTTTCTGTACATACAGAATCTGTAAAAGAAAAGAAAGAAACAACCAATGAAATAACGAAAACAAATAATCTTGAAGAGAAGTTTATCCTATGGTGCAAAACACAGAATATAAAGTATTCAGAAAGTGCTGTAAATAAAATTAGATTCCTTGATGAAAATAAACTAATTAAAAACATACGTCCACAGCATATATTCCGTCTGTTATGGGTAGATATAAGAGGTGCTAAAGGATTATATAATTTCAAAGACGGTTCTTTATATGTAGATTTCAGGGATTATTCACAGGGACTTATAGTTGTAGCAGGAGATACAGGTAGAGGTAAAACAACATTCATAGAAAACTGCCATCCATATCCGCAGATGTTTACACGTGAAGGTAAACTGCAAGACCAGTTCTTCCTTAAAGATTCTCATCGTATTTTATGTTATATAGATGAAAATGGAACTTATTATAAACCTGAAATATATATCGACCCGCAGAATGATTGCAAGTATTTTATGGAAACAAGTCTTGACGGAGAAAAGTGGGAAAAGCTCAAGCAGTGTGATGGCTCTCTTAATGCATATATGGATTATGTAAACGGTACATTTGGAACGAAAGATGTATTTCTTAGAACATCTTTCGTAGTTAACTCTGATAGTTCAATAACTGACATAGCAAGAGCTTCAAAAGGTGAGCTTGCTGAATTTTTCTCTAAACTTATTGGAACTGATTATATAAAAATATTATACAAAGAAGCATGTGAAAAAAGAAAAGAATCAGACAAGAATTTATCAGCTTTATCATCAACGTTAAAAGATTCTGATATTATTACAGGAGAGATAAACAAAGTAAAAACTTCTATTACTGATAATACCGAATCTTTATCATGCATATATAAGAAAATAACTAAAGAAGAAGTACTTCTTGAATCATTAAAGAAAACAAGAGATGAAATAAGCAAAACATCTTCAAAAGATTATATAGAAAAACTTAAAACAAGACTTGAAAGCATAGAAACAGAATTGCTTGGATATAATAATTCTATAAATACTGATAAAATATATACAGACAACAAGCCAGATATAGACAAGCTGGCTGGATATATTACCAAAAAAGATATATGTACAAAAGAAATTTCTGATATTACTGAAAAAATAAACTCAATATTGTCAAAGACATCAGAACTGAAATCTAAAAAGGAACTTCTAAACAAATGTATAGCAGAATATTCAGAATCACTGCTTAAATGGTATTTTGAAATAGAAAAGATGTCACATAAGATATACAAAGACGGTGACAAATGCCGTGAGTGTGGCGAAATAATACGAGAAAGTGAAAAACCGGAACTGTTTATAGACTCAAAGAAATATGAAATTCAAATAAACATATTAAACAAAAATACAGAACTTACAAATGAATTAAAGGAAGATAAGGAAAAAGAACTTTCTGATATTATTTCAGAAGCAGAAAAACTAAATGATTCTTATCATGACCTGAAAACAATAATAGAAAAAGATAAGTTGTCACTTTCAGAATGTAATACATTCATAGACTTGCACATTAACCTGATGCCATTATGCAATTATATTCCTATAGATACAGAATCTATAAATAAAAAAATAACCGAACTTACCAAAGAGAAAGAAAGTATTAATAAAGAACTTGAATCTAATAAAAATAAAGATATATCATCAGTAAATTCAAATATAACAGATACTGCTGAAAAACTTAAATCACTGAATGCAGATAAAGATAAACTGCTTATTGCATCAGGAGAACTTAACACAAAACAAAAAACACTTGAAAAAGAAAACACTGATAACAACGAACTTAAAACAAAAGTGAATTTTGAAAAGCAGGAAAATGAAGACTGGAACTGTATATGCGATGCTCTTTCCAATGAAGGAATACAGTCTATGGAGTTGAAAGATAAGGTTCCTGAAATAACAGACACGGCCAACGCGATACTTGAAAAGATATACGGAGACAAGTTCACTGGATATATTAAAACAGATAAAGAAAGCGGTAAAAAAACAATAAACGATTTTGTTATCATGGTTACTAATAATGAAAATGGATGGGACATGCCTCTTAAAATGGTATCTACAGGTGAACGTGTTTGGATAGAACAGGCTTTCTTTTATGCATTCTCAATTACTGGTACAGAGCAGTCTGGTTCAGGATATTCAGTACGTTTCATGGATGAAAAAGACGGTTCTTTGGATAGTGATTTAAGAGGGAAATATGTTGAAATGATTAATGCATCGCATATAGCAGGTAACGCATACCAGACTGTCCTTATAACCCACTCACAGGAAATAAAAGATAGTGCAAAACAGATAATAAATTTTTAGGAGTGGAACATGAATAAGCATAACGTTGCTAAAATTGGCAAAAAAGGAAATAATGATGTCATAACTAAAATAACATTTAAGGGAATTCAGATAAAAAGCGAGGAAATATTTCATAGATTCTGCAAATCGTTGGATGAAATAGAAGAATTAACAGGAATACATGAGGTTGAAATAACATTAGATACTATATTTTTCTGCCCGTGGATTGACAAATCAAAATGCAGAGAAACACCAATGGAAGAACTAATTATTGACTTAGTTGATAAACTAAAAACGTAAAATACGTATTGACAAAACAGCATTTCATAATTATAATTATATAAAAGGACATAACAATGTTAATATTGCCTATTAAAAAACAGTGGTTCGATATGATTAAATCTGGTGAAAAGAAAGAAGAATATAGGGAAATAAAGGCATATTACACGTCAAGGCTTGCAAAACTATGGTGTAATAACTATTTATATAAAGAATATAATCCTAAAATGCAGGAACTTTTTATAAACTGGCTAAAAGATAAAAATGAAATAGAATTTGGTCAGGTTATGTTTAGAAATGGATATTCTGCTGACAGTGATAATTTTATTGCACAATGTGGACTACGCATAGGAACAGGAAGAACAGAATGGGGTGCAATGGAAGGAACTGAATATTATATATTTTCTATTGAAGATATTATTAAATAAGGGATATTATATATGAAATGTGAAATAATATTAACAGTACAATTAAAAAACGGATGGATATTAAGGGGTACCCACAGGAGTATAAAAATTCAAATATTTTTTTTGAAGTGTATTTATATAATAACATATCCTATTAAAATTATGTATAAAACAATAAAGATAATAAAAAAATGATGGGACATAAATCAATATTTATAAAAAATGGTACAGAAGTTGATGCAATATATGCAAGGCACATGTATCGTTATTTAGAAAATAGACCAAAAATATTCAAATTCTGTAAAAGACAAATAAACAAAAGAGAAAGAAAATATAACAAAGATATGAATAAAAAGGAGATTGAAGATGCCATTGAATAAATCTACTGGTAATATGTATGATTTTATAACACATACTTGGAACACTTCAAAAGGTTCATGTCCCCACTTTTGCAAATATTGTTATATGCACAGATGGGGAAAACAACCTGAATTACACTTTGATGAAAAAGAATTAAAAACAAACTTAGGCAAAAATAATTTTATATTCGTAGGTTCTTCATGTGACTTATTTGCAGAAGATATTCCAGAAGAATGGATATTATCTACTCTTGAAAAATGTGCACATAATCAGGATAATAAATATTTTTTCCAAAGCAAAAATCCAGAAAGAATGATAAGAATGGTAAAAAACGCTTCATTTGATTGCTGTATATGTACAACCATAGAAACTAACAGAATTTATGATGATATAATGGGAAATGCACCATCTCCAGAAGACAGAGCGTTAGCTTTTGAAAGATACTCTGGGGCAATTGATAAATATGTCACCATAGAACCTATAATGGACTTCGATTTAGAGGAATTGGTTACACTTATAAAGAAATGCAATCCTAAACAGGTTAACATTGGTGCTGACTCCGGTAACAATCATTTACCAGAACCTTCAAAGGAAAAGATATTATCGTTGGTTGAAGAATTGAACAAATTCACCATAGTTGTAAATAAACATAATCTTGGTAGAATATTAAATGCCAAATAAAATTACATTCAGAGCAATACAGAGAGAATTTGAAGCAGGTTATCTTTTTATTCCTGCGACAGCCGCAGATAAAAGGTCAGTAAATGCATTTTGCGGAGATATGACTGGTAAATACGTAACAGTAACAGTGAATAGTTCACGCGGAAATAAAACATATGACCAAGTAAAGACTGTATGGGGACTTATAGAGATATATTTTGAAGCGCAGTATAACAGAAAACCAACTCAAACTGAAAGTGTAAATATGTATATGAGTTTTATTCAGCAGTATGCAGATACAGAACAAAGCCTTATAGACCCGTCGAAAGAAGTATATGTTACATTATCCAACATGTCTAAAGAACAGGCTGCTAGGTTCATTCAGAACATTATGAATGATATAATAGTTGAATGTAAGTTAAGTGAAGGATTACAGTGTGATGTAAAAGAACTGTACGAAGCGTTTATTCAGTATAAAGGAACATTGCCCAAAGACCCGGTAGACTATGACAAGAATGGAGTATTGCTTAACAGAGAAGATTGGGTTAAAATGAATCCATGTTCACATGCTTCTGGACTTACTACAAACCTTGAGGTTGCACATATTGTATCAAAAGGGAGCGACGAAGAAGACAGGTATGAATGCTGGAACTGGTTGATGCTCACACACGAAGAACATATAGGAATACAGCATCAGAATGGATGGGAAGAGATTATATCATTATACCCTCATATAGAAGGAAGGGTTAAAAGAGCAAGGGAAATTGCAGGAAAGATTGATAAATTAAATGATGATTAGCAGGAGTTGACTATGGGCATATGTGCAAATTGTATAAGCGTGAATAAAACTGTTTCACTTGCAAGAAGATGGACTTGTAAAAACATTAACAACAAAAAACTGGATAATGTTACAGGATTATATTATGAACCATTTTGTTATTGTGTTAACGGAGATGGAAATTGTAATTACTACTCAGATGGTAATAATTACGTCACAATTCCTGATATTACTGCTCAGCAATCTATAATTTCAGGAAAAGCAACAGACAGTTTTATTTTAACGTGCTATGTTGATGCTCCTGAAATATATGAAACACAGACATATCAATGGTACAAAAGAGTTTTTGATGATAACGAAACAACCTATTTAGATACAGAGGTTGAATCTTCTACTTCAAAAATACTTATATTATCATCATTGACAGCAGGTACCTATTTCTATTATATGAAAGCTACGAATACATATAATGAAGAATCAAAAGATTCTTCGAGCGATTTGATAAAGGTAATTGTTAGTGCGTCTTAAAGAAATTGCAGCTTCCATAGGTACAACAAAAAAAACATTGTATACTATCATAAAGAATAAAGGATATAACTTGAAAAAAGATTATACCCTTGAAGAATCCATTTATATTGCACGGTTATGTTCTGACAATGCGATCACAGAAAAGCTTATAAAAGACAATTATAAAGAAAAAGAAATTAAAAAGGATAGTGTTTATATAGATGGAACTGAAAAATGGTTCAAGTATTATGAAATACATCAAAATGCAAAATGTTGTAATACGTGTTCTTATTTAATGGGTAAAAGAATAATGAATAGGGATAAATATTTAAGACCTTTCTGTAATTTGTATAATAAGTTTATATATAAAATAAAAGGAAACGTTTACTGGCAGTGGTGCTCGTCTTATGAAAAATCAGAATTACTGCCAGTAAAATGGAAGAAAAATAAGTTTGTTAATTTATAGACTTATATTTTATTCAATATTTGTACAGTTTCTATATTAAAACATTTTCCAAACCACATATTCCATACGCAGAAATATTTTTTGTTATCCTGTTCATAAGTCGTTCTGTATGTTAATGGCAGGAGTTGCTTAAAACACCATCCAATATTATCTATAATTTTCATATTACACCTCCAAGTGTTAAATTTTTTCATAAGTCTTTTCAAATATATCCGGTTTGCAAAGATAAAAATCATTTTTTATAACTTTGATAATAAAATCACCAGAAATTGCTGTTATCGTTCCTTCAAGTGTATCTATTTGCCAATATATACCAGATATATTGTCTTTTGTTGGTTCAAGAACTGGCGAAGAATAAACCTTACCTTCTGACCAATTTTTAATATCCTGTTCTGTTTTTGTTGTTATCTGCATTGCTTCGATAATTACATTCTTTTTTCTGTATTTATTGTCATTATTTTTTATATCAGTTTTATTCATAATAGAAAATGAAGTTCTTCAAGTGTATTCATTTCACTTTGGTTTCCATATACTTCTGGTCTAAGGTATGATGTCACATCGCAACCTTCTTTTTTACTGTAATTAACTTTGCAGATAACAAAAATATTATCATCTGCAATGATAACCTGCCATCTCTGCTTGTTTCTCAATAAAACATCATTTGTGTTAACAAGTTTCATTTATCACCATCTTTATCAACTTTCGCTTTTTCAGCAGCATACATTAACAGATTATAAGCAAGTACTTTACTGTTCGCTGGATAATGATCACATATTTTCTGCATACAACAATCAGGACATTTTATTTTATTGCACCCATTAGCATATATCCAAGATACCTGTTTCCTGAAATTTCTTCCTACATATGCATTTTTTTTATCAGTTGGTGTTATTTCTTTCATTATGTCTCATTCCTCCAGAACATCGCCTCTACATTATGCTTCATCTGTGTTTCAAACATATTGTTATTCATTTGCACTTTTAATTGATTATAATCTGCTTTTGATATAATACTGTTATTAAAATCTGTATTAATCAGAAATTTATTTTCTTCTGCATAATGATAAAAAGCATAATATAATATTTCTGAAAATTTATTACCTACAGCAGGTGTTCCAAATACAATATAGTTTGATTTATCATTAAATAAAAATGAAATTAAATATTCTATTTCGCAACGGTCTTTATTTATTATATCATACAAATCATCTATGATAACCAGATCATAAACATCTGGTACAAATTCTTTAGAATAATTGACATTTATTTTTTTATTACCATAATTAATACAAAAAGCTCTTTCTGGTTTATTGAAAACACAACTTTCCCTATTATTAATTCTGATAGATGATATAATATATTCAATAATACAACATTGACACATAATCAAGATATTATATTTTTTTTCTTCATTAAAAAATTTTTTATTTCCATTTATCAATTCTTCAAGAAGATAAAAAATGGCGTTTGTTTTACCAGACCGTCTTGAGCCATTTATAAAGAGTCTTCCACCTTTATAATCAACAACTTTTTTTTGCATTTCAGTCAATTCTTCCAAAACAAACTCCTTCGCATTATGTGGCATAAACTTTATAAATATCTACCACACAATGCTGTTTACTAAAACGGATAGTCTTCGGGGAATCCTTCATCATTAGGACACGATTTATTTCCTTGTCCACCAGATGAACCGGATTCTTTTCCGGGTAGTTCAACAAGCAATACATTCTTTGCTACAATATTAATACGGGATTTTTTTGAATGGTCATTCTTATCTTCCCACCTGTCCTGTCTCAATTCACCTTCTACGGATACCATCGTACCTTTCTTGCAATAAGGCTTGAATTTATCAGCATTCTTTCCCCAAAGAACAACATCAAAATAACTTACGTAATCCTCAAAGGTTTTGTCTTTTTTCATGGTAGTTTTTGTAACGGCCATTGAAAAATTAAGCCTTGAACCATAGGTTGACGTAGAAAATGATTTTTCGTCAACATCTCGTACAACACGTCCTGTACATACATAATGATTTGTATCTGTCATTTTTCCTCCACTAGATTATCGACATACCTGCACATAGCTTTTTCAGTCCTGAATTCATGTCCTCTGAATATATATTTAGTGCGGTACATTAAATCCTTATATACAAGTTTAATACATTCCCAATACCGATAACACTTTATTGCCATGTCACCTGAATTAAAAGAATATACATATTTCCACTGTAAAGTGTCCATTATTTCTCCATGAGATACATTTTATTGCATATATACAATTTTGTCGATTGATATTAACGCCTGTCTCTTTCATTTTCTATTTTAATCGTTATTTTTCTGTCTTCTGTTTCTTCATGACAGTACGGGCATTCATGATAATAGACTAAATATGTCACGTCTCCATATCTATCATCATCGCCATATCCAGCGGATAACGGGAATCGAACCCGTGACATTCAGATTGGAAATCTGACGCTCTACCAAGTGAGCTACATCCGCATATTGCATCAGTGCAGTACACAAATGGGGATCGAACCCATATATATTCATACAGAATATGACTTATCCTTATTTAGTCGATTTAAGTCTGCATTATCTGATGCACAACAAACATATCATATATTTAATTTATTGTCAACAGAAATAATCGGATATATCACATTTTTCCTCTTCCATATGTATCTCCTTAACATAATTAAAATAGCATCTATCTAATTATTTGTCAATATTGTTGTTGACAAAATAAGTAAATAGTGATATTATTTATACATAAGGAGATTAAATATGATTAAACATACATTTAAGGAGTGGGTAGATAGAACAGGATGCTATTTATATTGGGATATAAAATCTTGCTATAGATACATAACTTTATATGAAAAAAACCCTGATAACACATTATTCAGACAAGATACTGGATGGATAACAGAGATAAGTGCATTATGTGAATATCCTGACTATGACTGGGAAGAAGGATATTTTTTATCACCAGGTGATCCACATATTAAACAATACTCATTACAAGACTGGTTAACATGGTTGAAAATTCCAATAACAGCTCAATTAGAAACAGATAGATATAATATTACAAGAATTGAATATTATGTATATGATGCTGATACACAAACATGTATAACCCCATTTATTAAACAGGAGATATAAAATGACTGAAGCAGAAAAAAAGGAATGCGCAGATAAAGATGAATTATTTGAAAGTCTTTTTTCAGAATATGATTTAGAACATGCTGACGAATTAGACGAAATAGACCAGAATATATATGATTCTTTTAAAGCGTTTGATGGTATTAATTTTTCTTCTGAACTTGATGGATTGAGAAAAAAACTATTTAAGGCAGGTTTTGAAGCATGTCTAAGACATAATGAGGATTAAATTAATATGTATATAATATTTTTATTTTGTAGAAAGGTTATGATTGGCATTATTATAACTAAGCAGTATGTGCAACAGTATTATTTATAGCTTCTGTATTATTTATAATAATATCTACAATTTTAGACCATTTTGATGATTAATTAATATTGTAAGGAGATATAGCATGTATGAATTAAGTTCAAACCAATCAGTTACCTTTTCTTTTGTTAGCACAGAAGAAAAGGAATTTTCAGAAAATTGCGGAAGATGTTGTTTTACGGTTGGAGAGAAATTTGAGAAAGTTTGTCCAGAAATGGCGTGTACTAGAAATACTCGAAAAGATAACAAAGACGGATATTATATCTGTGCTGTGACAGATTATTTATAAACATAGATTGATAGATATGTTTATAAATAAAAACAATAAGGTGAAAAAAATGAAAGATTATTCTATGAATATTACATATAAACGAGGAGATACAAAATGACTGATTTACAAATAAAAGAGAAAGCAAGGGAAAGATGGATACGTTATCATTACAAGCATAAGAATGAATTGAAAGAATATAAAAAACGTTATTATATTGAACATAAAAAAGAGCTGAAGGATATTATGAAACGTTACAGGACTATAAATAGAGAGGAAATTAACCAACACAATCGTTGCTATTATGTAGAGCATAGAGAAGAAATAAGAGCAAAACGTGAATGCAAAAAATATTGGAACGAAATAAGAAATAAGGAGCAAAAAATGAAAACAATTGAATTATCTGACGAAGATTACAACACACTGATGGAACTGTCTAAAGAATATCAGACACAAGATAACGATATGGAGGCTTTTCCTTATTTATGGGAACCATCCAGCAGTAAACTTGTACCCAATGTGAACGGAGAGGGAGAAGTTACAAAGATTTATAAAGACTGCGAAGAATATACTCCGCAACAGTTTGCGGAACTTAATGAAGATGATTTTGATGCATTTATAGAAGAAAATGTTTCAAGTGATGATGAATATCCTGATATCAAATGTGATGGCAAAGATTTTGATAAAGTAGAAAGAGACTGGATAGAATATATAGAAATGAATAGTTTAGGTAATGTAACTACGTATGACTGGGTAGATGAAAGCGAACATAATCCATCATTATTTAAATCTGATGTTGAAAACTTTATAAAATTTAATTATTATCATCTGGGTAAAGAACCTCATACATATGCCAGAACATCATGGAGAATGTATAAAATGGAGAAACTTATAAGTATTTTATGCAGGATAAACAAACAGGACGATGCTGACAATGAAATAAAGTCACGTGTCTTTCAGGAGGAACAAAAATGATTGAAAAGAACATTGACCACGATTATTCCCTGATATGTGATGAATGCGGAACAGAAGCAGATGGTGTTTTTGATTCATTTGAAGAAGCAGTAGCGTTTAAAAAAGATAAAAACAATGGCTGGCATTCCATAAAAACAGATGATGAATGGGAAGATTTGTGTCCAGATTGCTGGAATAGAATACATCCTTTGAAGAAATAAAAGAGGTGTGCTGTGGACGGATACAAGACATGTGGTGACTGTTCAATGCTTCTTGATATAAATGAAGATGGAGAAGGATATTGTGCAATGAAAGATTTATATACTTTCAGGAACGTAGATGAAGAAGCATGTGAATATTTTATTCAGAAGAAACTTGAAAACAATAAGGAGAAAAGTGATGATTGAATCAAAATTAGGTTATAGCAGTTTAACGGAGCATGTATATTGGGGAAAGACAAATTCTGACAAACCGGGAATATGGATTGGAGACAAAAAAGATGTTACTGAAAATTTCCTTAATGTTATTATTGATGGATATCTGTCAAAAAATACAAAACGGGATATCATGGTTGATGGTAAAATTAAATACTCATTGATGAATATAGAGCACTCTAAAGAAAGTATAGATAGAGCAATAAAAATATTAAATGAAATAAAATCAACTTTATAATACAAAAGGAGAATATGATGAGTGTTATTGTCACCAATCATGCGGAGGACAGAGCAAAAGAAAGACTTGGATGGAATAAACATGCCATAAAAAGGATGGCTGAAAGAGCATATGAAACAGGAATATCTCACGCTGATACCGACGGTAAATTAAGAAAATATTTTGATAAGCTGTTTCTTATGGAGCATCAGGCAAATAATGTTAGAATATATGGACAGGTTGTTTACCTGTTCAGCGATAACAGGCTTATAACATTATTTATGATTCCTAAAAACATAGAAAAGTCTATAAAAAATAAATAATATGTTTCACGTGAAACAATAAGGAGATAAATATGAGGGAAATTAAGTTTAGGGGAAAATCAGTAGAAAGTAGAGAATGGATTTATGGAGATTTAGTCCATAATGCATTAACATCTAGAAGTATGACTGTTTCTGTAGCAATAAAGCCCGATAACTGTTATCCAATTGAAGTTATTCCGGAAAGTGTTGGTCAATATACAGAGTCACATAGCAAAGGTTGGAAAGAAATTTATGGAGGAGACATCGTTGAAGGTGATAGTTGGAAAGAACCTTATGCACTGAAAACAAAAAAAATTGCTATTGGTTGGGTTAATTTCTCTCCTGATTGTGGATGGTACTTCTGTACAAACAACTTAGATGGGTCATATAGAAGTTTGCCAAAAGGTTGTAGAACTTTACCTAATTTAAAGGACTGTGAAGTTGTTGGTAACATTCATGATAATCCTGAATTAATACATTCATAATAAAAATGAAGTAGGTGGATATTTTTCACCTACTTATAAATAAAAGTATTGCATTTATAAATAAATAGTGATATATTATATATATGGCTTGACAACCATATATAACATAGCTAAAAATAAGAACCTTTAATCAAGAGTAGATTATATTCCCTTGCTATGTGGGAATTCGGTCGTCAGCCGGTCTATTCTTGGTTAAGGGTTTTTTATTTCAAGGAAGGTATTAAATGAACGAATTAACGAATAAAAAGACTATGACAGTACAGGAAGTTGCAAACGTACTTGGATTATCTACGGATGTAATAAAAAATTGTATTAGAAGAATTATGCCTGAAAAAATGGAAAACGGGAAAAAAACCATTTTATCTGAAATAGAAGTTTCTGAAATAAGCAAACAGTTAAAAAACAATTCCTTCTCTTTATCTCATTTAACCTATGAGGAATCCTCACAGGTTAAAAATTCTATTACAGAACTTGAAGAAAACGAAACTATCACAAATGCAATACTTATTTTAAAACGCAGAAACGATGAATACAAGCAACGGGCAGAACTTGCAGAACAGAAATGTATTGAACAACAGCCGAAAGTCGATTTTTTTGATGCTGTTGCAGACAGCAAGGATGCAATGGATATGAGCAATGTTGCAAAAATACTTGACTGCGGAATGGGAAGAAATCAGATATTCGATATATTAAGGAACAGCGGAGTATTGCAGCAGAATAACGTACCTTATCAGAAATTTGTAGACGCTGGTTTGTTCAGAGTTGTTGAACAGAAATATAGTACTTCTGACGGTTCTGTACATATAAATATCAAAACACTTGTATATCAGAAAGGTATTGACTACATAAGAAAAGTTATAAAATGTCCTGAAAAAGAGGAGAAATAATGAAAAGCGGAAATGAAATAGTTGATAAAACAAGTACTCTTCAAATAGGTTATCAGAACTCTAACTGGTACAAAACATTAAAAAGCGAAAAAGGTAACACCAATTTCTTAGCAGTTTCCATGTTGCAGGATTT
>JGI20214J51088_10000307_pt1 | contig 35347 bp, 33 predicted proteins | sample WetSurMetagenome_FD_51088 | JGI IMG/M metagenome (IMG submission 51088) | reverse complement strand
AAAAAAAAATACAAGGCACCTCAACGGTTCACTTGTTCTTCAGATATTTTTTCACCATCTCAATCGCACACAGGCTCCCGCACATCGAACAAGCCTTCGTATCTTCAGATGGCGACCGTTTCGCCCGATACTCCTTTGCCTTTGCTGGGTCGATACACAGCGCAAACATCTTCTCCCAGTCAAGCGCCTCCCGCGCGGCACTGAACGTCAAATCGACATCCCGATCAAGACCTTTTGCAAGATCAGCAGCATGCGCAGCAATCCTGGTTGCGACCACCCCGTCACGGACATCCTGCCAATCAGGAAGACACAGATGCTCAGCCGGCGTCACATAACAAAGGAAATCAACGCCGCAGAACCCAGCAAACGCTCCTCCGATACCACCCACGAAATGATCATACCCTGGGGCGATATCAGTAACAAGCGGACCAAGAACAAAATACGGCGCTTCCTTAGTCACCGTCTTCATCACCTGGATGTTTGCCTGGATATCGGACAGCGGCATATGACCAGGGCCTTCCACCATGGTCTGCACACCAGCCTTTCGCGCCTTTTCAACAAGCTCACCAATGATAAGCAACTCCTGGAACTTCGCCCGATCATTCGAATCAGCTAACGCACCAGACCGCATACCATCCCCCAGAGAAAGCGTCACATCGTAGCGTTTCGCGATCTCCAAAAGATACTCAAAGTCCTTATACAAGGGATTCTCCAAATCGTGATGAAGGATCCAAGCCATGTGAAACGACCCGCCTCGGGACACCATCGGGATCAATCGGTTTTGTTTTCGTAAACGCTCCACGCTTTCCTTGGTTATCCCCACATGGACGACCGCGAAATCAACACCCTGTTTTGCCTGGGATTCAACCATGGAGAACATATCATCCGCCGTCATATCGACAATAGAGCCACGTTTCGCAATTGCCTCAATGCCAGCCTGATAAATAGGGACAGTCCCAAACGGGACCTTCACCGTCTTTAACAACGCACGACGAATCCTGTCAAGATCACCACCCGTAGAAAGATCCATCAATGCATGGGCACCAGCAGCGACTGCTACCTTTGCTTTCTCCACTTCTTCCTTCAGATCGCAATGCTCACGGGATGTCCCGATATTGGCATTTACCTTCACCCGCAGACCCTTCCCGATCCCAAGTGCTGATGGCGCATGAATCGGATTATACGGAATCACCACCTGACCGGCAGCGATCCTTCGGCGTATCACCTCAGGCTCAACCTTCTCGCCGCGTGCAACCTGCTTCATCTGCAAAGTCGTCTTCTTCTGTTTTGCCTCAGAGATCTGCGTCATACCAAAACACCTAATGATTTCATCATATTAATACTTTCAACCGGATGATACACAAGCAGCGAACCACCCAAGACCACACCCGAACCATAATGCTAAAAACAACATGACATATACAGAGCCTTGAAATATTTTTATGGGCGAGACAATGAACTCTATCCTTAAGCTCTTCTCAGATCATGGGACGTTCGTCCTCCCCGACGCACTCACCTACATATCACAAAAAGAAAACCCTGATGATTTTGCTTATTTCCTCATAAAAAGCCTCAGAGAATACCCGTTGTTCCTCGCCCTTGACACAATCAAATCCATCGAAGAATCAACCCTACAGCTCAAAGAAACACCAGCACCACCAATAACCATACTAGCATCACCGAACCCCACTCCAGCATCACCACCGCCTCAAATTGAAAAAACCATCGAAAAAGAATTCCAAAAAAAGATGCTATCAAAAATGTACAGCAAACCTACCATCACCACAGAGACCAGCGAAGAAGAAGACGAAGAGGACACTGAAGACGACCAGANTACATCTGAAGAAAAAAAACCTCTGCAACCCCTTGAGATAAAAACAGTCAAAGGCTGGAGACCGCTAGCCAGAGACTACGACTCAGAAGTACGCGTCATTACCGACATCACCGGAAAACGAACCAGCGAGGGAACCACCCAGGATTTCGTCAGCTTATTTCGAGACCGATACCAAGGGATAAAAAAAATCCTCTGCAGCCAACGACGGGAAATCGCACAGTTCATCCCCATCAGTCGCATCAGAAAGACCATGACCGACATCCAGCTCATCGGCATCGTAAAAACCGTTAAAACAACCCATAACGGACACCGGCTCATCGAAATCGAAGACGAAACAGGCTCCGCCACCCTCATGGCACTAAAAGCAAACACGGAGACCATGCAGCAGGCAAACGAAGTCATGCTTGACGAGGTCATCGGAGTGGTCGGAAAAATCAGCAAAAACGGCGACCTGATCATTGTTCAAAACATCNTCTACCCGGACATCAAAATGCACCATGAACGCAAGAAAACAGAATCCCCGCTCTGCGTCGCGTTCCTCTCCGACATCCACATGGGCAGCAACATGTTCATGGAATCAGAATGGACCATGTTTTTGCGCTGGATCAACGGGGACCTGGGAAACTCCAGGCAACGGGACGTCGCCAGCAGACTCAAATACCTTGTGCTCCCCGGAGACCTTGTCGACGGCATCGGTATTTACCCAAACCAGGAAAAGGAGCTGTCCATCAGCAACATCTATGAACAATACCAGGCACTCGCGCAACAGTTCGCCTACATCCCTGACCACATCACCATACTCATCCAACCAGGAAATCATGATGCTGTGCGACCAGCAGAGCCACAACCCGCNTTTGAAAAAGAAATACGGGATCTCTTTACGGGCAAAGAATATATCTTCATCGGAAACCCCAGTTATTTCTCGCTCCACGGCGTGGAGATCCTCTCCTATCACGGTCAAAGCTTGCTTGATTATTCCACCAACATCCAGGCACTCAGCTACAACGAACCAACCGAGGTCATGAAGTTGATGCTCAAGAAACGGCACCTCTCACCGACCTACGGCGGGTACACACCGCTTGCCCCGGAGCATGTGGACTACATGCTCATTCCCCAAGTCCCTGATATCTTCGTCACCGGCCATGTACACACCTCCTCTATTGACACCTACCGAGGCGTAACTCTCATCAACGCCTCCAGNTGGCAGTCACAAACCTCATATCAGAAGATGATGAACTTCGTGCCTGATTCCGCAAAACTCCCGATCGTCGATCTGAAAACCGGAAGCGCAACTGCAATGGATTTCAGCAAAGCATCCGCATGACCCGAGAAAAAGAAATCCAGTCTCTTTTTATGACCAAGAATCCAAACCTTTAAGTGATTCGCTGCCATGTAGAAATTGTTTATTTTCAGGGCATGAGAACCATGGATGGGGAGTCAATCAAAGATATCGCTGCAAGTCCTGCTATGCGCGCGTATTTTAAACAGCTCCAGCAGGATATCGACGCCTGCTATAAACTTGCGAACAAAGCCAGGAAAAAAGGATGCGACCCTGAGCTTTCCGTTGAAATCCCCCAGGCTCTTGATCTGGCAGCTCGCGTCGAACAGCTCGTCGGACCAGAGGGAATCGCACCGAAAATCAGACAAGCCACCCAAAAAATCGACAACAGAGAACTCGTCTCCTTAGAAATCGCCCGGATGATCGCGGACCGGAAAACCTACCATTTCGACACCATAGAACAAGCACTAGACCAAGCGATACGAACGGGTCTTGCCATCCTTACTGAAGGAGTCCTAGTCGCCCCCCTTGAAGGAATCGCGGAAGTGAGAGTCGGACGGAACAACGACGGCACCAACTACGTCGACCTTTATTTCTCAGGACCCATCAGAAGCGCAGGGGGAACCGGACAGGCCATGAGCGTGCTCATCGCTGATGTCGTACGCCGGGACCTCAACATCGGCAGCTACGTCGCAACCCAAGGAGAAATCGAGCGACTCAAAGAAGAAATCCCGTTATATAAAAGAGTACAGCACCTGCAGTACCTCCCGTCCGTCGACGAAATCGACCTTATCATGAAGAACTGCCCGATCTGCATCAACGGTGAAGGAACCGAGGATGAAGAAGTCGCCGGGTACCGAGACCTCCCCCGCATCGGAACCAACCGCTTGAGAGGAGGAGCCTGCCTGGTCATCGCCGAAGGACTCTGCCTCAAAGCACCAAAGATCCAAAAACATATCAAAAAATTGAAGTTGAAAGGATGGGAGTTCCTCGAGCCCTTCGTCAACAAAGGAATAGAGCCCGCCAAAGAAGCCGGCCAGATCCCACTCATTCCCCCGTCATCAAAATACATCGGCGAGGTCATCGCAGGCAGACCGGTGCTGTCTCATCCCTCACGAAAAGGAGGATTTCGCCTCCGCTACGGACGGGCACGCACCGCAGGATTAGCCTCTACTGCGATCAACCCAGCAACCATGTTCCTGCTTGATTCATTCATCACGGTCGGCACCCAGATGAAAACCGAACGACCAGGAAAAGGAACCATCGGGACACCCTGCGACCAGATCGAAGGACCCATCGTACTGCTCCAAAACGGGGACTTGATCCAGATCAACGATGTCAAAAACATCCGCAGCGATGTTAAAAAAATCATTGACCTTGGTGAAATCCTGGTCCCATTCGGAGAATTCATCGAAAACAATGCTATCCTCCCGGACGCATCCTACGTCTATGAATGGTGGGTGCAAGAGCTCCAGACAAAGATTGGCTGCATCCCATCCAGCAACACCCCGCTAGATGTCGCAGCTGGAGATAAAATCCTTCAACAGAAAATCAATGACGACATGAAAAGACCACTTGATATCCGCCATCCTTCATCAACAGACGCATTCCTCCTTGCGGAGCACTACCAAGTCCCCCTGCATCCCGACTACAATTTGTTTTGGCATGATCTCCCGACCGATGATGTTGTGACACTCATGAACACCATCAAAGACCATGGGACGTATCTTACCGAAGGAAGCGGCGGTGCACTTATTCTCCCCAGTNCTCCTGAAACAAAAAACATCCTCATCGAACTAGGAGCCCTCCACGCCCAACGAGAAGGAACACTACGCATCAGTCAATATTCCTATCCCTTGCTCCGCTGCTGCGGCCTTGACCTCAAAGAAGAAAAAATCATCGTCACAGACCGATACCGATCTCCAACCCAGGGAGAAAACACGCTTGCTTACGTCTCAGCACTCGCCGGGGTGCACATCCGCGCACGTGGACCATTCCGTATCGGAACGAGGATGGGACGACCGGAAAAAGCATCCCCGCGGAAAATGCGACCACCACCACATGTCCTCTTCCCGCTCGGAGACTACGGCGGAAACCAACGTCTTGTGAAGAACGCTGCGGAGAACGTCACCATCGAAGTCGAAGTTGGGAAACGACGCTGCCCAAAATGCAACACTGTCACCTTCCATCTGATCTGCAATTGCGGCACCCACACCGAAATCATTGAAGGAAAACCAGAGAAACAACATATCAACCTCTCTGAAGAACTCGAACGTGCACAAAAAAACGTCAAAGAACATATCCTACCTGAGACCATCAAAGCAGTCATCGGGACGATCTCGAAACATAAAACCCCAGAGCCGCTCGAAAAAGGAATCCTACGCGCAAAACATAACGTCTACGTGTTCAAAGATGGGACCATCAGGTTCGACATGACGGATGCACCCCTGACCCATTTCAAACCAAAAGAAATCGGCGTCCCACTCACCAGAATAAAAGAACTCGGGTACACAAAAGATTATCTTGGATACGATCTGCAGAACGAAGAGCAGATCTGCGAGCTGAAAGTCCAGGACGTCATCGTCTCTACCGCGTGTGCTGAATATTTTATACAAGTCTCAAAGTTCATCGATGATCTGCTAGCCAAGTTCTACGGTGTCGATCGGTTCTACAAAATCAAAAAAAATCTGGATTTAACAGGCCATCTGGTTGTCGGACTCGCACCACATACCTCAGCGGGGGCACTTGGCCGCATCATTGGGTTTACCTCAGCACAAGTATGCTTTATGCATCCTTTTTTCCATGCAACGAAACGAAGAAACTGTTATCATTTCGATCAACATGTTTTTCTTTATGATGAGAATCACGATAGATTTCTCACTGATAAAATCGGCAAGATGGTGGAAGAACTAGTTCCAAAGGGAAAATTAAAAATTATCGATGCCTATGGAACAGAGAGAATTGATATAGATCCAACAACGAAACTCTATGCCTATTCCCTGAACAGAAAATCAGGGAAAATGGAAAGGAAAAAAGTAAAGTATTTTATCAAGGGAAAAACAGATCGTTGGATTAAAATCAAAACATCCACCAATCGAGAAATTAAGGTGACGCCAGATCATAACATATTGATTATTCAAGATGGTATTCCTTCGGTCAAAAAAGCTCGAGATATAAAAGAAGGAGACCGATTACCTGTCAGTTTAAAAACTCCTTATGAAACTTCGGTCTCAGAGATCAATGTTCCAAAAATTTTATCTGAACTAAGTGATGATTTTTTAATAGATATTAAACTGCGAAAGTCAAAAAATTTCTTCAAAAATATCGTGAAACAATTAGGGCGAGACAGGGTTATAGAACTATGCGGGATAAAAGATGATTTGGCGATTAGTTCAAGTAAGTGGTATTCAAGTGTGCCGTTACTTCACTTTAAAAAATTGTGTGAGAACTCGGATATATGGTATGATGATTTACCGAAAAACACTTGTGTTGGNTTAAGANGTGACCATGTAAATATCCCAGCATATTTAACCGATATAGAGTCACTCTTTTGGATTCTTGGGCTTTACTGTGCGGAGGGTTGGTCTCGATCTAATAGTTCATCTCATCAGGTAACATTCAGAATTGAAAATGTCGAGTTAAGAAAAAGATTAATTAGTAACATGAAAAATGTGTTTGAATTAGACCCGTACAAAGATGGTGGACGGGTCGTGTATTCCTCAAAAGTGTTGTTTTTACTTTTCAATAAAATTTGGGGAATAGGAAAAACAGCGTACGAGAAGCACGTCCCAGAAATTATTTATCATGGAAACGAGCGGTCAATGATTAACTTCGTATCAGCATTTTTCGAGGGGGATGGCTCTATTAGTCTGGATCCTGACAGAATTACTTTATATTCTGTTTCTCAACCGTTGTTAGAAGGAATTGCGAATCTTTTACTTCGGGTAAATATTTTTACGAGATATCAAAAAACAAAGGAACTTTTGCCTGGAAAAGCCGTGTTGAAAATATATGAAAAATTAGGAAAAGAACCAGTCCGACATCAGTTGTTTCATCTCGTTGTAACCGGTGAAGATAAATATCGATTTGCAGAAATCATTAAACCTATTTCCAATAAGAAGAGAAATCGTTCTAGAAAAATGATGGAATTACAACCTCTGAACGTGTCAAGGTTCATTCAATACAATGGGATTAATTATCCAGCTGTTTCCTACTCCGATTACACTTTTGATATTATTAAGGAAATACAGACCGAAGAAGTAAACAATGAGCCGACGTATTGTTTCGATATCGAAGGAGAAAAATTAGAGGATAAAGCGGTTCTTTGGCACAATCAACTCATCCAAATACGATGTGATGGCGACGAAGATGGTTTAATGCTTCTCATGGATGCATTATTGAATTTCTCCCATGCGTACATCCCTGATAAACGGGGAGGGAAAATGGATTTGCCGTTGATTTTGACGACACGTCTTGACCCCTCTGAAGTCGATAAAGAGGCGCATAACCTGGATACCCTTGGTCGGTATCCTTTGGAATTCTATGAGGCGACCTTACGACATGAGCATTCGAAGAACCTTGAGTCAAAGATGGGGTTGGTTGCTGCGCGGCTCGGAACTGAGCTGCAGTACGAGCAGTTCGGGTTCACCCATGACACCGCTGATATCTCAGAAGGACCGAAGGAATCGTTGTATAAGACGCTGAAGAGCATGATGGAGAAGATGAACGTGCAGCTGAGTCTTGCAGCAAAGATCCGCGCGGTCGATGAGGCTGATGTGGCATACAAGGTCATCGAACGACATTTCCTACCAGACATACTGGGAAATCTCCGGGCATTTAGTAAACAGTCGGTGCGTTGTCCGTTGTGTAACACGACGTATCGCCGGATTCCTCTTCAGGGAGTGTGTACAAAATGCAACGGGAAGCTGACCCTCACGGTCCATGAGATGTCCGTGAAGAAATATCTGAATATCTCAAAGGAGATAGCTGAGAAGTATAACCTGCCGGTGTATGCACGTCAGCGTATCGCACTGGTTGAGAAATCCATTGATTCGATGTTTGTGAGCGATAAGGTGAAAAACACCAAGTTAAGTGATTTTTTCTAACGGCCGTCAGAAGCATAATGTTCATATATCCATTCGTTCATGCTCTTTGTAGGTTGGTGTGTATGAGCGAAAACCCGGTTATTCCGATGGATAAAAAAACGTGGAACAGATGGTCGTTCTACATAAACGTGGTTATTTTCATCATCGTTGCCGTCATCATTTATCTTCTCATCCTTGATGCGTTCAACGCCGGCACGGTCTTTGCTCAAAATGACGCGACACTCCTTACAAACGCGTGGATCGCCGTGGTCCGTGATGTCGCGTTTTTAGCGGTTGGTTTGGTCATCTTGTTCGTACAAATGTTTAACTACTATCGACAGCTTAGCCGTCGTTCCTGGTAGATAGTGGCGAAAGGTGTAGAATAGACCGGGGAGCTAGGCGTTCCCTGTAACCAGAAATCGCCGATACGCTGGGGTCGAACTTGATAGGCGGTGTAACGAGTATCTTGTGATCCGTTTGTTGCCTATGACGCCTTGTCCTTTGGGATCAGAGGTGATAACCGCATATGACCGGAGGGTCATGTGTCTATCTTAACTGTGGGAACCGGGTGAGGCACGGAAGTGAGCAGCCTTACCACAGACTGCCGATGCTCAGAGGGTTAACGGGGTTGAGAATCCATTCGGGTTGTCACCTGTATATCACGCGCACCCACTTGAAAGACGTCTACACCCGCCAAAATTTAATAACATCCTCAACTTTTAGAAATACGGGAGTTTCATATGTATAATTACTCAGATTACAGAAATGCATTAGAAAGGCTTGGGTGGATTGAAGATAAAACAGATTTATGGAAAATAAAAAGAGATGAACGCGAAGATATATTTATGGACTTTCGGGAAAATCCAGAAGGATTAAGTTTTTCATATGATGAAGATAAACAGCTGATTTCCGAAGATACAGTGGAAGAATGGAGCGAGGTTGCACTTTTTCGAAGACTACAAGAAAATTTACGAAAGGGTGTACCAATCTATAGACAACAATTGGAGAAATAATAAGAGAAAATGCCAAAAGGAATATATCTTAACAGTAGAACAAACGGACCTTGGACAACTTTTGAATCCTATTTATTAAAAGATGAAAATCGCCATGCAGGATGGATAAAATGGATCGATCATCAATCATTCAAAATACATAAAAATCCTTTTTCCAACTGTCCTCTATCTCCGTTTACCTATTTAGTGCCTGAAAATGTAAAAATCCCTGAAGAAGGATTGATCAGAGCAAATGTAGAAGAAATTTATAAAATTCCGAGCTTTTCAGGGACTGAAACCTTAGGGGTATATTCCAATCGATTTTGTATCGTTGATGGATATGAATTATTTAAGATTGATGAGCTACCAAAACCATTTCTCACAAAAGATGAGTTTCTTTATAGATTAACCAATAACTTAGTCGGAGATATAAATGAAAATTTTAGTAAAGAATTGGCAATAAATATTCTATCCTGCCCAAAATCGATTTACGGAATTGGGGGGATAGGTGCACAATCATTTTCTTCAGTTGGAGGAAAAAAAGATCTAAAGGGTTTAAATACATTAATTAAACATCTACTTCCCAAGGACTTTTTAAGCCAAAATAAAGCATATCGTTACAAACCAATATTAAACGAATTTGATTGCCAAAAGGCAAACTTCGACATAACAAGAAAAGCATCTAATGAAATATCTTTTAATTATTTATTTAATCTAAGTCCACAAGTAAAAAGATTTGCAATGCCAACTCAGATACCGATTCTTATACCGGATATTAAATATCAAAAGAATGAATGGGAATTAGATAGAGATATACTTGATTATCAGATGAGTGCTCTACTATTCACCCCCATTATCGATGAGACAAACCAAAAAAAATTAACAAGTGTTATAGAAAAAACTGGAAAAACAATTCTACGTAAAGCAAATTTAGAGACAACAGTTGATGCATCTGGAATTCTTAGACTAGCTAAAGCATGGTGTCGACTAGAATTAAAAAATAATCTTGCTGAGGATGACTTTGGAAAAATAAAAAAAGATTTCGAACAGATATTCTCTGAATTTTTTGATTTATCAGAAGATATGCAAAGGACCGGAAGAACATGGCACATACCGCTTACACCAATATCTGATAAAATGAATCTTACTATAGAAGCCAATAAAATCTATAAAGAAATAAAAAACATAACAAGAAATAATAAATACGAACGATTTACGAAAATTCAAATTCGAGACTTAGTAACTATGAAAAAAATTTCAGATTATGATCTTGAACGAGGGCTAAAAGAATTGGTAGATGCTGGATATTTGTTACAATTTAAGAATTATACTGAATTTTCACTTGCTCTATAAAGAAAGATTAATAAAACATAAATGTTTTACTTAATGCTTGTATCTGGGGGAGTTACTATGGTTCGATTAATTAAAGACGAGAGTCTCACGGCATCCTGGCAGGGGTTCTTTGAAGATCAATGTAAGGCAGCAATTGAGACGCTTGCGACAGAGTATCCTGAGAAACGCAGTTTGCTTCTTGATTACTGGGATGTTGATAAAGCAGACGCAAAACTAGCAGAACAGCTTCTTCGTCAACCCTATAAATCTTTTTTTAACGCAGAGGAAGCACTCAGACTCATTGATGTTGCCTCTGAGCAGAAGATGGATCTTCATTTTCGCATAAAAAATATTCCTGAGGATCAAAAAATCCTGATCAGAAAGATTCGTGCGAATCGTCTGGGGACGTTTATAGCCATTGAAGGTCTGGTCAAGAAAATCACGGAGGTACGGCCGAAACTGCAGATCGCGGCGTTCCAGTGTCATAAATGTGGTGCGGTGATCAGGATTGATCAGGATGAGGATATCTTGAAGGAGCCGTCCGAATGTTTTGAGGATCAGGGTGGATGTGGACGGGTGTCTTCGTTTAAACTTTCTTCGACCCTTTCGACGTTTGTTGATTCGCAGAAGATCGAAATCCAGGAAAACCCGGAAGGGTTACGTGGCGGTGCCCAGCCTGAGCGGCTCAGCGTGTTTCTTGAGGATGATTTGGTAGGGGGTGTTGCGCCAGGTGACCGGGTGATCGTAAATGGGATCCTTCGTTCGGTGGCACGGCATCGGGGGGCGTTCCGACTCACGTCGTTTGACAAGACCATGGATGCGGTCAGTATCGAAAGCCAGGAGTTCGCGTTTGAGGAAGTCGAAGTAACCAAAGAAGATGAAAAAAAGATCATTAAGATAAGTAAAGACCCGATGATTTATGAAAAGATGCGAATGAGCATCGCACCTACGATCTACGGGCTTGATATCGAGAAAGACGCCCTCGTCCTGCAGTTGTTCGGCGGGATAGCAAAGGAGATGCCTGATGGGACTCGCACCCGTGGCGATATCCACGCGTTGCTGGTCGGAGACCCAGGGACTGCTAAGTCGCAGATGCTGTCGTATATGTCCAAGCTTGCTCCGCGAAGCGTGTATGCATCGGGGAAAGCATCGTCAGCTGCTGGTCTTACTGCGGCTGCGGTCCGCGATGAGTTCGGTGAGGGACAATGGACTCTTGAAGCTGGTGCACTGGTGCTTGCGGATAAGGGTCTAGCCTGCATCGATGAAATCGACAAGATGGAAGAGACAGACCGAAGCAGTCTGCATCAGGCGATGGAGCAACAGGAAATCTCGGTAGCAAAAGCAGGGATAAACGCGACATTGAAGTCACGCTGCGCTGTCCTTGCGGCAGCAAACCCGAAGCTCGGNCGATTCGATGAGTTCATGCCGATTCATGATCAGATCAACATGCCACCAGCGCTGTTGTCGCGGTTTGACCTTATTTTTTCCATTCTTGATAAACCAAATCGAAAGACCGATACGGATCTTGCGACCCATATCCTTCAATCCCATAAGGGTGGAGAGATCCATGAGCATCTGAACAAGACCACTGATGATCTGTACTCAAAAGATCAGGAAACAAAGTTCATGAAACATGTCCTACCGGTCTTTGAGCCGGAGTTCCTCCGGAAATACGTCGCGTATGCAAAGCGCAATGTCTTCCCGGTGATGACGGATGATGCCATGGAGATCCTGCAGAATTACTACGTTGATTTCCGGAGTTCATCGAAAGATTCAGTACCGTTTACCCCAAGGCAGCTGGAGGCGTTCGTTCGACTCGCTGAGTCAAGTGCCCGGATACGGCTCAGCCAGGAAGCAATCATCGATGATGCGAAACGGGCGATCTCCATTATCGATCAGTATCTCCGACGGGTCGGCACGGACCGGGAGACCGGACGGTTCGACATCGACATCATCGCAACTGGGATCAGCCATAGCCAGCATGAGCGGATGCGACTGCTTCTGGATATCATCCAACGGCTCTGCGCTGAATCTGAGGATAAAAGCGTGAACAGGGCAGATATCATCAGCGAAGCAGAAATCCAAGGCATCGAATCACGTAAAGTGGAAGAAGCACTGGATCGGCTCAGCCGGGACGGACAGATCTACAAAACACCACAAGGAAAATATGGGATACCCTAAAGGAAAAAAAAATGGAAAAGGATCCTTCTTCCGCTGAGATGATTATAGTTTCGGCGAGAGTAAATTCACGACCGCTTTCTTGGCATCGGCCTTGTAGGTATCACCGATCTCTGCGATGATGGCAGCAAGAAAGTTTTCCTTGATTTCATTCCAGTTGAGTGTCGTGACACCAAAATACAGTTTCTTTGCGACATTCGAAGCCCGGTGGATATGTGGTGCCCATTTCCCTGGTCGTATATCGCAGTTATCCATATGCAAGATATAGACCTTCTGAGCTCCTTTTTTCCCAATCAAATAAATTTCGAAACGTCTGTTAAAATACTTGTAGTTCATATCTTTATCGTGATAGCGGTATTCCAGCTCGAAGAACTGGTTGATCGGGATGATTCCTCGTTGCATAGTTTCCACTGTATCCAAGCACGGTTTTTAAGAATTTGGAAATAATCCTGCCGTAGGGTTTATCCCATGTAGTATTCAGCTGGGTACGGATCTGGTTTGAGGCCCTTGCGCTCACGAATCTTCTTGATCACTTGCTCTTTCAGCTGACGCGGTAAGGGCTCGAACCCCATGTTCTCGGTGTTCCACAGGACACGCCCGCCGGTCGCGGAACGGATAGCTGATGCAAACCCGAACATCTCGGCGACAGGTGATTTTGCCTCGATTTCCACGGAGTCTCCCACGGTTTTCATGTCTTTGACTTCGGAGCGTCGGGAATTAAGCTCCCGTGACGCATCCCCCATGATCTCCTGCGGGGTGCTGATGAACACTTTCTGCATCGGCTCAAGCAAGGTAGGCTCAGAAATCGTAATCGCACCATAAATGGCGTTACGTGCAGCGGGAATGACCTGCGCAGGTCCCCGATGGATCGCATCCTCATGAAGCTTTGCATCGACGAGTTTTACCAGGATGCCTTGACAGGGTTCAGAGATGGTTGGTCCGCTTTTCATCACCTCATCGAACGCCTCGGTGATCAAATCCCGGGTCTCGAACAGATGCTGAATACCTTTCGTGGTATCGGTGATAAGGTTCAGGCCATGCACAGCGAACACGCCTTTTGCGACATCTTTGTCCATCCCAAGGTCCTGGAGGATCTTGGCGGTCTCCTTTTTATATTTCTTCACGTTCTCCGGCAGTTCGTTGTTGTAGATGGCGTTGACGATTTTTTCCGGGAGCGGTTCGACNTCGATGTAGAACCGGTTGTGTTTGTTCGGTGATTTCCCTTCGAATTTATAGGGACTCGGTTTGCTGACGGTCTCACGATAGACCACTATAGGCTCAGAGCAGATGATTTCCATTTTATGGTCATTGCGGATACGATACTCGGTAATCTCAAGATGGAGCTCTCCCATCCCTGACATCAGATTCTCACCAGTCTCCTGGTTGATCTGCACTTGGATGCTGGGGTCAGCCTTGGAAATCAATCGCAATACCTCAACCAGTTTAGGCAGGTCTTTTGTGTTTTTTGCTTCGACTGCGACCGTGACGACAGGTTCAGAGACATGTACGATACGCTCGAACGGCTCTGCATCAGGGTTATCGGTAACCGTGCATCCTGCGATCGCGTCACGGATACCGGTTGCAGCAACAATATTTCCTGCGCTCACATAATCAATAGGGATTCGGTCTGGTCCAACCATGACGTTGGTTTGTTGAACACGGTTCTTATTGGGCATTCCAATAACATAGAGCTCCTGTCCACGTTGGATCTTTCCGCTGAACATTCGACCAATCGCGACCTCACCAGCATGAGGATCAAGGATGATCTTAACAACCATCAACGCCAGCGGTCCGTTCTCGTTACATTCAACCATGTTTTTACCAAGAGGGGTCGTAAGGTCTCCTCGCCAGATGTGTGGAATCCTGTATTTTTGTGCAACATTTGGTGGCGGGAGATGATTAATAACCATGTCCAGGACAACTTCATGGATAGGGGATCGTTTCGCTAAGGCTTTCTGATCGTTGTTCTTACAGTAGTTGTACACATCTTTGAATCCTAAGTTTGTTTTTTTCATACGAGGAACGGAGACCGCCCAGTTGTGGAACGCGGAGCCAAACGCAACCGTTCCGTTTTCAACCTTGACGTTCCATTTCCCTTTGAACTCATCAGGGATTACACGGTCGAGAAGCTCGTTGAATTTGTTGATGATTTTAATGAATCGATCTTGCATCTCTTCAGGTGTGACCCGAAGCTCATTGATGAGTCGATCTACCTTGTTGATGAACAATACTGGTTTGACTTTTTCACGGATCGCTTGGCGAATGACCGTCTCGGTCTGAGGCATCGCGCCTTCGACTGCGCAGACGACAATGATACATCCATCGACCGCACGCATCGCACGGGTGACATCACCACCGAAATCAACATGACCGGGTGTATCGATTAAGTTAATCAGGTAATCTTGCCCGTCAACATTGTGAACCATGGATGCTGATGCTGCGTTAATCGTAATCCCCCGAGCCTGCTCCTGTTCATCGTAATCTAAGACAAGCTGTTTTCCTGCAAGCTCCTCACTCATCATGCCGCATCCTGCGATCAGGTTATCAGAAAATGTGGTTTTCCCATGATCGATATGAGCAGCAATCCCTATGTTTCGAATATGATCTAATTTATTCATCAGCGCTGTTGCTTTCTGAATGTTTTCTTCTTTTCGCCCCATACGTTATACACCTTCAAAAATCCATTTCATTTTTTTTATCGTGCTGCTTTGGCGACCCGCTCAAGATCATTTTTCTTTGCAACCGCAAAAGATGAAGGATCATTCTTGCTGGCCTTGAGGAGCTCATCGGCAAGACATGCTTCCATTCTCTTCTTGTTCTTATGACTCGCAGTCATCGCACCAGTGCAGATGTTACGCAGTGCAATATCGAGCCGGCGTTGTGGTGAAATATCCACTGCTTTTGGAACCATGATGCCACCGAACCGCAACCTGGTCGTTTCTTCTTTTGGGGCTGCGTTCTGCAAGGCATCAACAAGGATTTGGACCGGGTTTTGTTTCGTGCGTTTATCGATGATTTCAAATGCCATACGGACGACCTTGTACGACTTGGACTTCTGCCCGGTATACATCTCGGTTTTCATGAGAATGTTGATCAGTCGTTCGATGATCGACACGTTTGATTTGCCGAACATCTTATTTGCATAGGGTGCGCCAAGGAAGAAATCCTTGTTTTCCAAATTGATGTAGCGTTGCAGCCCCTGATCTTCGATTTTCACTAAACTGATGTCGTATTTCTCAAACATCGGGAAAAAAGCGGAACTTGGTTGAACTTCTTTCTTTTCACTCATAATTATCGTCTCATTGGTTTCTCAATTTTTCCTTTTACCAATTGATTCAAGGAAACATCATTAACTTTGATTACTTTAAAACGGACACCAGGGATATCACCGTAACTTCGTCCCATACGACCGCCGATGCCTTCGACGACGACCTCATCGTGCTCATCGATGAATCCGATGGCATGGTTGCCGGGAGCAAATGCGGTGATCTGCCGACCGTTCTTAATAAGCTGGATTTTTACGCATTTTCTGATCGCTGAGTTCGGCTGTTTTGCTTCTATGCCAACTTTTTCTATGACGATGCCTCTTGCCTGGGGAACTCCTCCGAGTGGATCTGATTTTTCTTTCAGATGCAAGACTCGTTTTTTGTAGTACCGATCGTTCCATAGCTGGTTTTTCCGCGCTTTTTTGAGTTGGCGTGCAGCGTTTATTCCTTTACCCATAGTTCACCTATTTTATCTGGTAGAAGTGAGGCAGTATATAGCTTTTAATATTTAAATTCTCTCTTAAGCAACAGATAATTTGTAAGGGAAAGTATGTCACGGGCGTCAATTATATTTTTTTATAAAAAGCCTTAAATAATATAGCCTCCTTTAATTGACTTAAGAATCAGCATTAAATAGGGGAACATGATTCAATCTCCTCAAGGGGATAGCATATGAAGAATATACAAAAAACACAAATCATCGTAGGTGGAATACTTGTTCTTTTCGTCCTTACCGGGGTCATACCCACTTACGCCCAGACTAAGACTAAAACGGTGGAAAGCGTAGAGTGCAGTATTGATTTTTCAGCACCAACCCTTACAAAGAACAATGGCTTTGACGAAATTTTGATCAGTGAGGCAAACGGGGTCACCTCCAGGGAAGGCTGCCCGCTTTTTCCTATGTTTTCGAAGACCTTTGAATTCCCACTGGGGACCAAGATTCTCTCTATTAAAGTCCTCCCATCAACGATCCAGACGATGTATGCAGAAAGACAGATCAGGCCAGTCCCAACAAAACAGATGATCGGCGATCAGATAGTGCTTCTTGAAGGTATCACCAATGAATCAGTTTATAGGGGTGACAATCCGTACCCGGCAGCATGGTCTACGGTCACCTCGGGGGCTGGGTTAAACGGCGCCAACGACCATACTCTTTTTGTCACGGTTCATATCACGCCGGTCCGCTACTCTCCAAGTAAGGATCTGCTCCAGTATAGCACACATTTCACTCTGCATATCACCTTTGAAGCCGCAGCACCGTCTCCTGCATCATCAGAGGCGTATTCATTGGTGATTATCGCCCCTTCTGAGTTTTCTGGGGCGCTCCAGCCCCTTGTCCAGCATAAGAACGCGGTCGGTATGCCGACGATCCTGGTCACCCTTGAGGAGATCTACAGCACTTATTTCGGGCGGGATAATCCTGAGCGGATCAAATACTTCATCCGTCATGCAATCGAAGACTGGGACACGCATTACGTCATGCTCGTGGGAGACATGAAGAAGCTCCCGATCCGAGTCACGTATGCCTCCTGGTGGGAGCGAGACTTGCTCTCCGACCTCTACTATGCAGATATCTATGACGCCAACGGAGAGTTCTGCAGCTGGGATGCAAACCACAACAACCGGTTCGGTGAAGTCGATCATAACGACAACGATCTGGACGGCGTCGACCTGTACGCTGATGTGCATGTCGGCAGGCTTGCCTGTGCGGATGTTACGGAAATAACCACGGTCGCCAGTAAAATCATTTCCTACGAAACAGAAACCTATGATCAGATCTGGTTCAAGCGCCTCATCTGCGCAGGAGGCGATACGTTCCCGGTGAGNGCAGGAGCCCCACCCAATGTCTTTGAAGGAGAAATCACGAANATCAAGGTGGGTCAAACCATGCCTGATTTTGAACAGACCTATCTGTGGACCTCGAAACACAACCTGCATCCCTCCAGCTTCAACCGGGCGATCAACAACGGCGCTGGGTTTGTCAGCTACTCAGGCCATGGGTTTGAACACGGCTGGGGGACCTCCCGGCCCAACGCCATGACAAAACAGAAAATCTACTATTATACGCCCTCAGTGTATAAGCTAAAGAACGGCAACAAACTGCCTATCATCTTCTTTGATGCCTGTCTGACCGCGAAGCTTGACTTCAATTTCTCCGACCTTCAACACTACTATCCAAAGGTGGTAAATCTGCTGGTCCGCATCTTTGGACTTTCTTCAAACCCTTCAGACTCCTACCAGTGTTTTGGGTGGAGTTTTCTTGCTACAAAAGATGGAGGAGCCATTGCGACCATCGGGTCGACCAGGACTGCTTATACCCGAGTTGATTCCAACGGAGTGTATGGCGGAGCGGGCTACCTGAATGTCCATTTTTTCGGTTCATACGTTGAGGGTGTCACCGCAGGTCAGATGTTGACCGGGGCGCAGAATGCCTATATCCAAAATGTTGGCCCTGATTATTTTACGCTAGAAGAGTTCATACTTCTCGGGGATCCGAGTCTGATGACCGGAGGCTACCAATAACTGAGGAGACCGCAGCCTTTTTTCCAAAAAATAACGGTTTTCTGCACCTCAGATGGATTATAAATCCCTAAGATTTAAATATTAAAGGAACCATTGTTTTTCTCATGAAGAGAAAGAGTATTGCCCTGTTGTTGGTTCTTTGTTTTTTACTTGTCAATGTTCTGCAGGTTCAATCCGAGGTTGTAGAGGCAAAAGATTCTAGTCCTAGTAAAATTTATTTTTTTTAATAAGGCCTATGTTTGGGGAACGTATGAAGCAATGGGTAAATTCTATTACTATTTTCATGTCTATAATTCAAATATCACCAATAATACCATTAATGTGCTGGGGTATCATGATAGGTGGCATCGAGTGATGGCACATGATGTTTATGGCGGATTACGTATAGGGTTTGTCAGTAGGCATCAATGTGATATTTTCGCCTTTGGCTTCTTCTTTGGTGTGAGAGTTCTTGGAGTAAATGCGTCTTCATCCGGCTCTTTATCATTATAAAAAAAAGAGTGTGGATTCATCCCCTTCTATAGAAACTTATGATCCTTGTTCGTTCTTCCTTCAATGCTGAGAATCAAGATAGTAAAGTATATATTTTCAAATTTTATTTGTTCCTGGGGGACACTGTAAAACCGGGGAGGCTGCTTTAGGTATCTGCTTTCCACTCAAGGCACATTCCTCCCATCCAATGCATCCCGTCCCCCACCTTTCAATTCTAAATAACTGAAGATATTGATGACTCTTTCTACGGATGTACAGCACATACCCTACTATAAAATGAGTTAAAAAACAAAAAGAAGAGGGTTGTGTATTGACAACCAAAGCATTCTTTAGTCGAATAACGCGCTGAGTCCAGCTGCTGCTTCGTCTTGAGAAACTTCTTCTTTCTTTTCTTCTTTCTTTTTCTCTTTCTTTTCAGCAGGTGCTGCGGCTGCGGCAGGTGCTGCGACTGGGATGGCGGTGGCTGATTTTATAGCCTCGTCAATGTTGACGCCTTCGAGTGAAGCAACCAAAGCTTTTACTCGTGCGGCATCGGTTTTTACACCAGCGGCAGTGAGAACTTTTTTTACATTCTCTTCGGTGACGGGTTGGCCTGCGGAATGCAGAAGCATCGCACTATATACATACTCCATGGCTTGTTCCTCCTACTTTGTCGGGGTGTTTTCACCCTCTTTACTAACAGGTTTAACCTGCGATGAAACAGACAGCATCGAAGCATGCGCCTTGGCAAGGAGCGACTCTGTGGTCGCTTTGGTGTAAATGTTCCTGTCCATCGCAAGGGTATATGCACACCGGTATGCCCTAGCTAATAGGGGCTTAATGGTCTGGGGGTTAGCCCAGCCTGCCTCCATCGAAAGGGTCAATGCTGTTAATGATGCTGTTCGTAACTGGCCCATGAACCGGTCCATGTCGATATCAAGGACATCCGGTCGGTAAATGCTGCCGTTTTCAAAGACAGCGTGTAAGTTTAATCCAAGTTCAATAGGATAAATCTCGATACGGGAAAGCATCTGAGCAAGCTCTCGTGAGATCTTCTGCCCCGCCTCCACAAGGACTTTATCGCTTTTAATGATAACTTTCCCTTCTGAAATAGCGGCCGGGATCCCCACTTTCTGAAGCTCTCCGACAATCGGACCAGGTTTAAAAGGAGTATCACCAGCGATAACCTCGATATCATGGGCAGCGGTCTCCCCGCCCTTTGCCGGGGCGTTCTTCCGCATCGCTTTGATTTCTCTGAAAAGCGCAAACGGGTTCACATCGGTGGCGATCACCGCGGCTTGGCCGTGCACCTCGTTTTTCAGCTCGCTGATTCCTTTCACCTGTTTTTCCGCTTCATCCAACGCCCTTAGAATCAACGTGTTCTTCGCAGAGCGGATCTGAGCCTTTGCCCTGATGCCCCCTCGCATCTGCTGAAGCTGTGGAGCTGGAATGCCTCCAACATCAATGATACCGATGATCTTATGGTGAGTCATCAGAGATGCAATCTCCGTGACCTCCCCGTGTTTCCATTCTGCGACATGCGCCATAACGTGACACCTTTACTGTATTCGCATTGGCGGCCCCATGCTTGTTTTCACATATATCGAGCCGATGTTTAATTTCCCGCGTTCAAGTTTTCCTTCAAGACGTTTCAAGATAGCATCAATATTTTCTGCGATCTGCTCCGTGTTCATCTCTTCACGTCCGACCGTTGCATGAATCGTTTTTGTGGTCTTTGATCGGACTTTCACGGTTTTTCGCAGGTTCTTTGCAACACCGGTGATATCGATGGTCGGTGGCACCGGCTTTGGCATTTTTCCGCGAGGACCAAGAATAATACCGAGTGTTTTACCAATCGTCGGCATTAATGGTGCCTCAGCAATGAAAAAATCATACTCATCTGCGATCTTCTTAAACTTTTTCTTATCCTTGGCGAGTTCTTCGATTTCTTCAGGTTTTATCAATAAGTCAACATGATTCTTTGATTTGAGCGCAAGATCACCGCTGGCGAAGAGAGCGATTTTCGCTTCTGTTCCCCGACCATGGGGGAGCATCACTTCATCTTCGATACGGTTCTTCGCATCGTTCATATCGATGTTCTTCAGATTTATGACCACGTCTACCGATTGTTTGAATTTCCGCTCCAGCTTCTTGGATTCCTCGATTGCTTTCTGAACTGCTTCCACAGTTTTTCTTTCTGCCATGATACATCATCGACGAACTTGTTTTTTTTGGTCACTCCATAGGGTAACGTAGTTCTCGGGAATAATAATCTTATTTATAAAAGTTTGTGTTAGCGGAATACTGGTCATTCAGCGGCGATCCTTTCGAGAATTAAGGCTAATACCTCTTCAGGGTCACGGATTTTCTTTAGTTCCTTCTTTCCGATAATCGGTGTTCCTTCCACGTTTTTCTTACTGACATCCTTATCGGTAAAGACCACCGCATGCCTCTCGATGATCTTTGATATACTGCTGATGACATGTGCTTTTTCAGCAAGTTTCTTGTTATACTCTTGAACGCAGGTCAAAAGGATTTTTTCTTTTTCTTTGCTCAACGCCTCAAAGGGGCAACGGTCCATGGGGATGATCTTATACCCGATATTTTGAAGCAATGAAAAGACCTCGCGTTCCAGCTCTTTCATATGCTCTTGGTCTTTTTGATACGAGGGCAACTGCTTGGCTTGAACGATGAGCGGTTTGAGCAGATCGATAGGCAGGGCGACCGATTGATCGAACATATCCTCGATCCGATCAGCGATATCAATACGAGCGCTCATCCCATCCTCATACATCCGCACGGTTCGACGCGACACCCGCACATGATGCGCAAATGACCCCAGTGAAATATTTTTTTCCTGACGCAACCGTCTGATCTTTTCCTGATCGAGGTTCACATACAGCCCGCCAGGGGCAGCATACGCCCGCACCGGGATTTCCTCAAGGATATGATTTCTCAGCGTCGATGCAGTGACCGTTTGAATACCGAACCTGAAATACACCACGTCATCCTCAAGTTCGCTTGTACCGTTCTTCTCCCCGACCAGCAAAGGGGTTGCCTTCAGCAGATAGGAAAGCGCTCGCAGCTCATTTCCCACGTTTTCGGACATTCCATCAATGTTTGACAGTACTTTTATGATAAGGAGGGTTTCATCTCGTCGTGCCACCAGGTCAAAACCCGGGAGACGTATCGCGTACTGATCTGAAACAGAAAACCCCGCTGTCCCCAAAAACTCCCTGATATTTGCACACAGTTCGGTTCTATCCATAGGTAATGAAACTTAAAGTACGACCTCTCTAATAACGTTTTTGGTGACCAACCATCTGGATAGGCATCGACGACACCGACTCAATCACGGGTGGGTGTACCACCTATGTGGTACGAACCATCATACAAAAGATCATAAAAAAATATGAGCTCATCGGTTACCCGCGTCTCGTGCGTCTGAACCCAAACATCCCCTGGAAGACCCGGGGGAACGGTGCCTTGTGCATTCAGGTGGGGAAACACGGTAGGAACTCCAAAAGGAAAATCGGACAAATCGAAGACCAAGACATTTTTTGCTCAGATACTTTTACAAAAGAACTTGATGAAGGCGATCAGATGCAGCTTGCGGCAATTGTGAAAGAAACCGTTGATGGGCAAGCACGGATCGACGATGAGAACACCAATCCTGGATATGTCCTGCTCTTAAAAAAACCGGATAAGGATCTTTATTGGAAAGCGGTCACCACGATCGTCACCCTTGAAGAAGTCCAGGCACTCTTANGTCATCAACAAGCGATTTTCGAAGGATACAAAAACAGCCGGGGATTGATCGGTGCGACCGCCGCGGTCTGCTGGGAGCCAGTCGACAGGACCTTTGAGCTTATCACGTATCGACCTTCGGAGCGATGGGGAACGAAACGACGAGTAGACCTCCCCTCAGTTCAACAGATGAATGCGGACTGCCCGACCACGTTTGACAACTACGATCAGACGAACCATCATAACCGGATAGCCCCTCACTCACCCTGTCCGATCCTCTATGGGATACGGGGCGATGATCCAGATGATCTTATGACCGCTTCAGCACTCGTGAAATCCGAACCGGTGGAGAGCTGGATCCTTTTTGAGACGAACCAGGGGACCGACGATCATCTGCAGCGAAAATCTATCGCACAGATCAAACCGTTCGAATCAGTCATCATCGAAGGATCCGTCGTTGGAACACCGTTCACGATTCAAGGTGGACACGTTCTTTTCACGATATCAGACAAGACCGGAACGATCCCCTGTGCTGCCTATGAGCCGACAAAAGAATTCCGAACTATCGTTCGAGGGCTATGCGAAGGTGACATCGTCGAAGTCTACGGAGGCGTCCGTGAAGATCCACTTACGGTCAACCTTGAAAAACTCGCAGTCAAACACCTCGTCACATCACTAGTGAAAACAGAAAACCCGATCTGCCCCAATTGCGGTAAACACATGAAATCCAAGGGAACCAACCAGGGGTACAAATGCATCAATTGCAGCACAACCAGCAAGGACCCGACAGTCTTGCGGAAGCCGCGGACCATCGCCGTAGGTTTCTATGAAGTCCCCATCTGCGCCCGCCGGCATCTCAGCAAGCCATTAAAACGAATAATCAACGAAAAACAATCGTTTCCTGTGAATCTTAACGAAAACGGATATATTCAGCGATAAACGTCCCATCAACCGTCTCTGCATGCCCGCCAACCATGAAAACCCCGCTGCATCTCATATGGTACCGCCAGTAGTTCATACACCCCATGATCCGCTCATGATCGACCTGCACTACCACCATATTTACCACGAGGAACACTTTGTCAGTCATTGTTTCAATGTTGATGAAATAGGGGATGCGCATGAGATGGTTTAGATGGATGTCCTTTGTTTTGAACCAGATTGTCTCTGATGGAATTGTCATATATCCGGCATTTTTTATGTTCACCACCATCATCGGCCGCAATGTCGCTCTGGTTGTAAGAATCGCGGACCATATCGCAGTATAGTCATCTGAGTTGAATCTCCCCCAGAACCAACCAAAATTAAGGATTGTCCGTGCATTGACTCCCCAGTTGTGATCATGATACCCGGTGCCGTTCACCGACATGGTCGTATTGTCAACAGTTAGGGCGCCGGTCACATCAGCACGTGGGAGGATCACCGCCCACCAGTCTCCGCTCTGATGACGCCCTTTCCAGCCTTTGGTAACTCCCACAAAGTGCAGTACCGCGGCGTTTCTTTGAAAATCGATTGATACGTTATAAACATAATTTCCAGTACTATTAATATAAGACCCGGCAAGTATTGTTTTTCCGTGAACCTTCACGGACGGGATTTCCGAGGATGCAAAGATTTCTTTTAAATTATACGATAGTGAATCATGGCTGATCAGGGATCCGTCTTTGTAGATATCAAGCCGAACAAACACAGACCCTTTTCCAAGTGCACTGATGATGCGGACGCTCATCTGGGCCGAATAGTTATTGTCAAACATGGCGTCGAAGTACCACCATTCGGTAAAAGGGAACAGTTCTCCTCCATGATAGGCATCGTCTCGAAGTTCGATTTTCTGGGGAGAAAATTCATAACTGCCTGGAATAATTTTTTTATCTGCGGCAAGCCCGGAAAACGAGCTCCCAACGACCAGAAGAAAAACAAACAGGAACCAAGCGACATGTCTCATGTTCTTTTCAAAAATAAAAAGGTTGTCTGGTATTTATATAGTTTTTCGTATAATATTTTGCAGGACATATAATGATACTATTGGAAAACCAGCGTAATACTTTTTAAGGGATGATTGCTTCATGGTTTCGACAATCCTGAAATGCGGGTGTAGTGTAGTCTGGTATCACTTAAGCTTGCCAAGCTTAAAACTCGGGTTCAAATCCCGGCGCCCGCACTCCGTTCGATTCGAAATGTAATCAGCAAGTCTTACCTCCAGAAAAGTGCTGATATTGATGTTAAATTCCTTAGCTTTTTTAACAATTCCTTCGTCAATTGAAAGGGTTACTTTTCGTTTTGGCATACGTAGAGAATATATATTCTGATTGTCATGATTTTCGAAACAGGGGAAACATATGGGAACCCCAGTGTACCAGCCTGCCAATGATTGACGATTTAATCTATTAGAAGAACTTCCCCGTCATGTTTTTTCCTTTTTTTATATTCAGCTGCATATGCATATGCATACCTACGTGCATCACAATATCACTTGCATAAACACCAGGATAAAGAGTTGCATATGCAGACAGGTGTGCAGGTGTATACGCAAGAAGGTATCCGGCAGCGATTACTTTATTAAGCGAAGGAGCATTCATTTTTTAGGGAATAATGGGATGCTGGAACAAACTACGATAGACCGCTCTCTCGAGATCAAACGATCGGTCGCGATACGAGCGCTTCGACGGAGCAATATACGAAGAAAAGTGACTGAGTATCTTTGTGAGATCAGTCCGAACTGCAGTTACACTTCTGAAATTGCGTATCATATCAGTGCAACGTCATCAAACGTGATCGGTGCCTTACGGGGGATCGAATTGCGGTATCGTGAAGAAGAATCCCTCATCGGTCTGAACATGGTTGAGGAAAGATCCGGTGGGAGAAACGTCAGACTCTACGGAGTGACCGATTTCGGCAAAGAAATCAATCAAACCATGAAATCACGACGATAAAGATCAGACGCGATTTTTTATTTTCTTTTAATACTCTCAAAGACCATTTTCTCATAATAAAAAACTAACAATAGGAAGGAAGAATAGAGGGGGGGAAAAAGAGGGTTAAAAAATCTATTTTCTTCCATTCCTAGTTGTTGTTAGGCAGGATATCACAACACGGTCTTATGAGCATTTTTCGCAGATGAACATGTACCAGGATATGCACCTAAGCACAACTACATCTGCTCTAAAATCGAGAGGATTTCCTGACGCAGCGTTTCTATTCCTTCACCGGTGGTGCACGAAATCTTCAGATTGGTTGAACCCGTGTTCTTCACATCGACTTTGTTTTCCACAATGAGAAATGGAACATCATTGAACACTTTCTTGATGTTCTGTAGCATCAAGGTCTGTTCATCCATCTGGTACCCGCTGGTCCCTGAAGGGTCATATATGAACACTATAAGATCAGCAAGATGACGCAACGCAGCGATTGCTTGTTGCTCGATTTTGTTGCGCTCATCAAGAGGACGATCCAGCAACCCTGGCGTATCGATAATCTGATACTTTTTTTTCTCATACCGCACTTTTTTTTCCATATGACCGACATAGATCTGTTTTGTCGTAAACGGGTACTGGGCGATCTCTGGTTTCGCCGATGAAAGTTTTCTGATCAGGGACGATTTTCCGACATTAGGGTACCCTGCGATCACCACGGTTGGAACATCCTCGATATCGGGAAACGTCCTCAAGATCTTTTGCGCTCCAGCGAGAAACACGAGGTTTTTATCGACCTGTTTTACAATCGAGGAGACCCGGCCGTAGATTTCCTTTTGTTTTTGTTTGAGGAAATCGACATTCCCTGATTTAATCAAGGAGCCCCCTTGGGTCGAATAGACCATCGCCACTGTTTTTCGAGCCCAGTCGATCGCACCTAAGGATTTCTTCAGTTTATCCGTATCAACCTTGATATCGATGATCTCCTGATAGAACAGCGGGAGTTTGTCAATAGATGGGAAGTTTTTCACATACGACTCCAGACTCGAGGTAACCTCAGTGATAAAAGTCTCGGCACGGGCAATTATTATTTTTTTTATCTCATAGCGCTTATCTCGATCATGAATCACTATTTTTTTTGTACGACGGATCGACTGATCGAGGAGCTGTTTTGCGTTTAGTACCGGAGGGATGTTTCTGAACATAAGTTTGAAAAGGTTTATGTGATACCTCTAAATTAAGCTGTTGGTACGTCTATGGATGAAGGGTTTATACTTGCAAATAAATTCAGGCGAGTGATTTTCGATGAGCTTGTTTCCGGCGAAACCGATATTAAACGCATTTGGAAAAAGAATCGAATGATACCACGGGTCGCACAACGCATCATCGATGAATTCATCAGCGGAGGCATCGTCGAAAAAAAAGGGAACACCTATGTGTTTACCGAAGAAGGGAAAAAACTTGTTGAGACGATCGGCAAATAAACGATCGAGGGAATGTTAAAAACCTATGAAACCGTATCTGTTGCAGACGTTAAAGGAGCTTGCGTTGCTCGGGGCGATCCACAACAAAATTGAGCTATCGTCCCATGAGCTTGCGCAACAGTTGCAGACCAGCCAGCAGACTGCGTCACGCTACCTTCTTGAGCTCGACACTCAGGAGATGATCACCAGGGAGCTTGGGGTGAAAAAACAGTTGATTCAGATCACGAGCATCGGGGCTGATGCGCTGGAGAACGAACATATGTCCTACAAACAGATATTTGACCTCAGCAGCAAAGTTACTTTTAAAGGCAAATTAGTCTCAGGAATGGGCGAAGGAAAATACTACACCGGACAAAAAGGATATGCCGATCAATTCGAGAAACGACTCGGATTTATTGCTTATCCGGGGACGTTCAATGTCGAAATCGAATATATCGAACGGAACAAAATTCGATTGCTGCGGAACTACGGCGGCATCGAGCTTGAAGAGTTTCAAGCAGAGAGCAGGACCTTTGGAAGCGTCGTCTGTTTCAAAGCAACCATCAACGGAAAAGAAGGCGCAATCGTACTGCCCAAACGAAGCCATTACGCCAATGTCCTTGAATGCATCTCTCCTTATAATTTACGTGATACACTAGATTTGCACGATGGAGATACGATCGAGGTCGTCGCCTATCTCCAATAAAAAATGAGAGGATGAATGAAGAATCAGTTAGTTGCGGATACCCTGTACATGATTGCAGATCTCCTGGATCTGAAGGGGGATGCCTTTTTTAAGACACGGGCGTACCGGATTGCTGCCCAGACCATCGAAGCACTCGATGAGGATATCGAAAGACTCGTGAACCAGGGTACACTGGAGTCGATCCCCGGAATTGGAGAGGCACTTGCAAAGAAGATAACGGAGCTGGTGAAAACCGGGAAGCTTGATTATCTTGAACGGCTGAAAAAAGAAGTGCCGACCGGACTTATTGATTTATTAGGAATCCCTGGGTTGGGGCCCAAGAAGGTTGCAGCATTATACAAAAAGTTTGGCATCACCAGCATTCAGGCGCTCAGAGAGGCAGCAAGCACCGGGGGACTCCGAACACTTGAGGGATTTGGTGAGATAACCGAAAGAAACATACTACGTGGCATCCAACTGCTTGAAAAAACAAGCGGCAGAGTCCTGCTCAACGTTGCATACGAGGATGGAACAAGATATCTCAACTACATGAAGAGATGCAAAAAGATAACAAAAATCGAGATTGCTGGAAGCCTGCGTCGTATGAAAGAAACAATCGGTGACCTGGACATCCTTGCCTCTTCAACAGACCCTGAGGCGGTCATGGACTTTTTCATACAATACCCTGAGGTTGCAGAAGTCCTTGCGAAAGGGTCAACCAAATCAAGTGTGCTCTTGAATGATAATTTACAGGTGGACTTTCGTGTCGTCGAGGAGAAAAGTTATGGCGCGGCACTCCAGTATTTTACCGGCTCAAAGGATCACAATGTGACGTTGCGCGGCCTTGCGGCAAGAAAAGGATTCAAACTCAATGAATATGGTTTGTTTGATAAGACCACAGAAAAATACATCGTGGGAAAAACCGAGGAAGAAATCTATAAGAAGCTTGGTTTTGCCTACATCGAACCAGAGCTGCGGGAGAACCGGGGGGAATTAGAGGCAGCGAAAAAGAAAACATTGCCAAATCTTGTTGGGTACGAACAGATCAACGGTGATTTTCATGTGCATTCGACCTGGAGCGACGGAAGCGACGCTATTGAAACCATCGCATCTGCAGCACAGCACCGCGGATATGAGTTCATCGGGATTACCGATCATTCACAATCGCTGAAGATCGCAAACGGAATGACCGAAGAAAGGGTGCAGAAAAAACTTGATGAGATAAACAAAGTGAACAAGAAATTCCCTGACCTTCGAATTTTCAGCGGGACAGAATGCGACATTAAAACAGACGGGACGCTTGATTACAGCGACAAGATATTGGAGCAATTCGATTTCGTGTACATCGGGATCCATACTGGATTTAAAATGGATAAAGAAACCATGACCAAGCGGATCATCAGAGGGATGGAAAACGGACAGGCGAACTTCATGGCGCATCCGACCGGCCGGCTCATTGGGAAACGCGACCCCTATGAAGTCGATATCGAACAGATCATTGATATAGCAAAGCAGACCGATACCCGCCTTGAGATCAACTCGTTCCCTGATCGGCTCGACCTTGATGACGCTCATGCAAAACTGGCAAAAGAGCATGGGGTACGATTCGTTCTGGGGACTGATTCACATAGCATCAATCATCTTGAGTTCATGAGATTTGGGATTGCAACCGCTCGACGAGGGTGGCTGACGAAAAAAGATATCCTTAATACCTCATCTGTAAAAGATATTGAAAAAATAGTTGGTGGGTGAACCATTGAATAAGAACGAAGCAAAAAAACAGACAGCAAAACTTCGTGATGAAATCAACTACCATAACCATAAGTACTATGTCGAAAACAACCCGGTTATCTCCGACTACGAGTACGACATGCTTCTTAAATCACTTGAGGCTCTGGAAGCCCAGTTCCCTGATTTCATCACACCAGATTCTCCGACACAACGGATCGGTGGTGAACCACTGAAAGGATTTACGACTGTAGACCATAAAATATCGATGCTTTCGCTAGAAAACGCGTATTCCTATGACGAGCTCAACGAGTTTGATGAGCGGGTCAAAAAAAACGCTGGTGACGTCGAATACGTCTGTGAACCCAAGATCGACGGGGTTAGCATCGCCCTCATCTATGAGCAGGGAGTGTTCGTCAGAGGAGCGACCCGCGGTGATGGCCAAAAAGGTGATGATGTCACTGCTAACCTTCGGACAATCCATAGTATCCCCCTGCGAGTACAAGGATCAGACCTTAAGAACGCTGAAGTGCGCGGCGAGGTTTATTTCCCCATCTCTACGTTCAAAAAATTCAACAAAGAGCAAGAGAAAAAAGGAGAACAGGTGTTTGCCAACCCGCGGAACGCAGCAGCAGGCTCACTCAGACAACTTGATCCCCGCATCGTCGCCACACGACCACTGGACACCTTCCTTTATTATATCTCCCACTCAGATACCGATTTTAAGACCCATGAAAAATCCTTAGAGACACTACGAACTGCAGGATTTCGTGTTAATCCGTTGATTAAAAAAGTAAGGAACATCAAAGAAGCAATCACGTTCTGCAAAGACCTAGAACAAAAACGCGAAACACTCGATTATGAAATCGACGGGGTTGTCCTGAAGGTAAATTCGTTTGCTCAACAAAGACAGTTAGGCGCAACCATTAAGCACCCGCGATGGGCGATTGCCTTTAAATTCACCGCAAAACAGGCGACCACTCGACTCAACGATATCGTGATACAGGTAGGACGAACCGGTACCCTGACCCCGGTCGCTGTCCTTGAGCCGGTCCAGGTCGGTGGGGTGACTGTCTCTAGAGCGACATTGCATAATTTCGATGAATTGAAACGCAAAGATATCCGCATCGGTGACATGGTTTTGGTGGAACGCAGCGGTGATGTGATCCCCCAAGTGGTAAAAAGCATCATAGAAAAAAGAAAGGGTGATGAGAAAGCACGCGCGATTCCCAAAAAATGTCCGGTCTGCGGATCAGAAGTCATCAGAACCATCGATGAGGTTGCAGTCCGCTGTCCTAACAAGCAGTGCCCGGCACGGTTGAAATGGCGTATCGATTATTTTGCCTCAAGGGATGCAATGGACATCGATCATTTGGGCGGACAGACCGTCGATAAGCTCATAGAAAAAGGGCTTGTGGATACCATCGCGGATTTGTACAATCTTAATAAAGAAGACCTACTGACCCTGGAGGGATTCAAGGACAAATCAGTGGAAAATCTCCTTGCATCCATTGAAAAAAGTAAACAGCAGGGTCTGGCGCGTTTGATCTACGGACTGGGAATCCGTCATGTTGGAAAGTTCGCTGCTCAGATTCTTGCTTCACATTACCCTTCCATCGATGAACTAGCAAAAAAAACAGCGGAGGAACTGACGCAGATACATGGTCTTGGTGAAAAAACAGCACAGGCGATAGCAACATTCTTTGCTACAGAGGAGAACATCGATCTTATCAACAAGTTAAAAGACATCGGGATTCGAACGAAAGAGGCAAAAAAAGAAGGACGTCTGACCGGTAAAAAGTTTGTGTTCACCGGGGGACTTCAAACATTGTCCAGACCGGATGCATCAGACCTGGTGATGAAAAACGGGGGCATGGTTTCCTCAGCGATAGGAAAAGACATTGATTATGTGGTCGTCGGAGCAGATCCTGGTTCAAAATACGACAAAGCAAAAAAATTGGGATTAGTGATTCTCAGCGAAAACGAGTTTAAAAAACTGGCCGGAGCGGCATGAGTATGGTCGAATGTAAGGTACAACAAAATAAAAAAGCGTGCAACTGTAGTTATCCGTGCAGCAGGAAGGGACTCTGCTGCGAATGCCTCAGATACCACCATAGCAGAGATGAACTCCCTGCGTGTTTCTTTCCTGATTCCGTTGAACGCACCTATAACCGCAGCAAAGAGAATTTTGTTCAAATGTACAGGGGAAAGTAAAAAGAAAAATCTGCATTTATCAGATACAGGCGAATTATTAAATAACGTAAGACTTATATCTCATGACACTATAACGGTGAGCGAGGAAGGTAAAATATATGGCAATTGGGTTCGTCCTAATAAGTGCCGCCCCCGCGCATGAGCATGAGGTGTACAATAAGCTCTCAAAGGTACCACAGATCATCGAGCTCCATCCTTTATTTGGAGAATATGATCTCATCGCAAAGATCGAGGCAGATGACTTTGAAAGCCTTGGCGACATTGTGGTGAACAAAATAAGGACCATCGAAGGAGTGATTGACACAAAAACGCTTACGGGAACGAAATTTTAAGGAGTGAAAAAAAAATGGAAGGATTAGTACAATATTTTCTAAGCATGATGACGCTGGTGTTTGCAATAGCAAGTGTAATCGCAGGTATCTTTACCGCCTATTTTGGATCAGGTAAAAGCAGAGCTGTCGGAGCAATCTTAATCATAATCGGACTTCTCGTCGGAGTGATCTTCCTCTGGGGCGCAAACCTTATAGGTTTCCTGGGAACACCCATGGATATCCTGAACTTTTCAGGGACGATTGTCAACGGGATCATCGCGGTGATTGGTGCTGTTGTTGGTGCGCTGATTGCCCTGGGCATCTTCCTGCTTGCAATCATGAAAGCGTAACTATAACATCTCTAAAAAATATCGATGAATCCTGAGATCATCGGTGAGCTCAGGGTGAAACGACAACGCCAGGTAGTTGTCCTGCCTGGCCATAACTATTTCTTTTCCAGCTGTTGCGAGTATTTCACAGGCTCCCCATATTTTCGTAATGACTGGTGCGCGGATAAACACAGCAGTATACAGTGTGCTAAATCCCTTAATCGCTATTGATCGCTCGCAGCTCTCTTTTTGCCGGCCAAAAGCGTTGCGCTCAATCTGCATATCCATCGCTTCCAAGAGCCGCACGTCAGCCTTAGAGTCAGTAAGCTGCCTGGCAAGAAGGACGCATCCTGCGCACGTTCCCATCAGAGCGATATTCTTCTGGCTCATGCGTTTGCGGATCACCTCATGCATCCCTGAATTGACCAAAATCCGCGAAATCGTCGTACTCTCCCCACCTGGGATGATCAATCCATCACAGGCATCAATATCACGTGGTTGTCTGACCAATATGGCTTGCCCGGTCTGTTTTTCCTCTTTAAAAACACGATTCATAGAAGCAAGGTGCTCAGAAACCGCCCCTTGAAGGGATAATACCCCAATCGTGACTATTGCTACCAGCCTCGTTCCTGGAGAAGTTGTTCTTTTGGTATCGTACTGATCTCAATGCCAAGCATCGCATCGCCAAGGTTCTTGCTGACTTCTGCGATTTTTGCTGGTTCATCAAAATGCGCGACAGCTTCAACGATTGCTTTTGCTCGTTTCTCAGGATTCTTTGATTTGAAAATACCTGATCCGACGAAGACACCATCGTTTCCTAACTGCATCATGAGTGCGGCATCAGCTGGTGTNGCGATCCCGCCTGCAGCGAANTTAACAACCGGGAGTCGTTGCAGTTCCTTGGTCTCCTTTAAAACCTCAAACATCTCTTTCTTAAGAGTGCTGTATGTATAAGAACCAAACACAACCGTCTTATCATCGGCATCCTGATTCGTCAAGGTTTTAAACGAGGTAACGTAGTTTTGACAATATCCCTCGGCTACATTTTGCACCTGTGCGTTTTGCATGGTTTTTAATGTTCGAATCATGCCGGTCACCATGCGTTGATGCCGAACCGCCTCAATGATGTTGCCGGTGCCTGCTTCTCCTTTGGTCCGAATCATCGCTGCGCCTTCCCAGATACGCCGGGTTGCTTCACCAAGGTTTCGGCAGCCGCAGACAAAAGGAATGGTAAACACTCGTTTATCAATATGATAAAAAGGATCTGCAGGGGTCAGAACTTCTGATTCATCGATCATATCTACCCCAAGTGCCTCTAATGCTTGGGCTTCGACGAAATGTCCTATCCTTGCTTTTGCCATCACAGGGATACTGACGGTGTCTATGATCTGTTTTATAATGGTAGGATCTGCCATTCGTGCAACGCCGCCATGGGCTCGGATATCAGCAGGGACTCTTTCGAGAGCCATCACGGCAACAGCACCGCTTTTTTCAGCTATTTTTGCCTGTTCAGCAGTCGTGACATCCATGATGACACCACCTTTCTGCATCTTGGAAAATCCTTTTTTTATCAGGTCGGTTCCGTGTCGTAATTTTGATATATCAAATTCATTCATAGGTCCTACCCCAGTAAGGTTGTAAGGTCAAAGGGGATATTAAATACCCTTTATTAAGAAGTATGGTGGTAGATAAAGATATGGTTTAATTATTTTTTTTGGTAGAAAAAAATAAGAAAAAAAGAAGGGTTATTCCGCTCCTTTTTCAACGACTTTTTTATACTCGCCGTTAGGGATTCTGTTGTGATGGTAATCATCATATGCCCCAAGGTCGAAATGTCCATGACCACTGTTGGTAAATACAATGATCTTCTTTTCGTTTTTCTTCTTGCAGATCTTTGCAAAATCAATAGCGGCACGTACCGCATGTGCTGATTCTGGAGCAACGATCATTCCTTCAGTTCGTGCAAACATCATTGCAGCCTCAAAGATCTCTTGCTGCGTGTACGCAAGAGCATCCATGTATCCTTCTTTTGTGAGTTTCGACAGGAGCGGTGAGTCGCCATGGTATCGTAGTCCACCAGCATGGATTGCAGAGGGGACAAAATCATGACCGAGCGTGTACATTTTTAAAAGAGGGGTGAGACCAACGGAATCACCGTAGTCATAGCGATATTCACCTTGGGTAAGGGTGGGGCAGGCGAGTGGCTCGACGGAAACGACTTTCAGGTCTGGTTTTTTGCCAAGGATTTTATCGCGTACGAACGGGAAGCTCGTTCCACCAAAATTGCTCCCACCACCGACACATCCACAGATGATATCTGGATATTTATCAATGAGCTCAAACTGTTTTTTCAGCTCCAGCCCAATCACGGTCTGATGTAAGACCACGTGATTGAGGACAGATCCTAACGCGTAATTCGTATTATCATGGGTCGCTGCATCCTCCACTGCTTCGCTGATTGAGATCCCAAGACTTCCCGAGGTCTGAGGGTCTTTTTTCAGGGTTTCTCTGCCAGCATTGGTAAGGGTGGTTGGGCTTGGGAAGACTTCAGCGCCCCAGGTTTCCATGAGGATTCGTCGGTATGGTTTTTGTTCGTAGCTGCATTTGACCATGTAGACCCGGCATTGGATGCCGAACAGCTGGGTGCTGAACGCAAGTGCTGATCCCCATTGTCCAGCGCCGGTCTCGGTGACAAGCCGTTCGATACCTTCCTTTTTATTGTAGTAGGCTTGGGCGACCGCTGAGTTGGGTTTATGGCTTCCTGCGGGGCTGCCACCTTCCCATTTGTAATAGATCTCAGCTGGTGTTTTGAGTGCTTTTTCCAGTCGACGCGCCCGGTAGAGCGGAGAGGGTCTCCAGATGCGGTAGATCTCTCTAATCTCCGTTGGAATCGTGATGTATCGATCCTGGCTTACTTCCTGCTTGATGAGCTCCATAGGGAAGATTGTTTTGAGATCATCCGGACCGATGGGCTGTCTGGTCTGTGGGTGGAGNGGCGG
>JGI20214J51088_10000306_pt1 | contig 35419 bp, 25 predicted proteins | sample WetSurMetagenome_FD_51088 | JGI IMG/M metagenome (IMG submission 51088) | reverse complement strand
GATATTCCTTTATACACTTAATTATCGTATCCAATAATACCGGATGAAAAATATCAAAATGTATGTAGCCGATATTATTATTAATTATCCTTGAATCAATAGTTGTATACATCATAGGCAAATTGTTTAAAATCAATGCTTTATTCTGCTCTCTTTTCATTAATGGAAACTCAATCTCCTTTGACCTGTTCTCGGAGTCCCTATACTGCATTCTGATTATCTTACCGGGTGTTCCATAGAATTCTTTTAAAATGTCTGAAGTTATCATCATGGTAGTATTGCGCTCATTGAAGGGAGGGATTAGAAATTTATTTCTTTTGTTTGCAATCTCTTTTATTGGTTTATTGTTTATATCAATTATTTCATATCCAGGTCTTAACTTCATTTCATACGCTGGGCTATTGGGGAAAACCTTCGTAATTATCGCTTTCCCGTTCAGGTACATAACATCCAGGCCAGCTGCGCCATCAAACGTTAATTGCGGATCACCTATCTCATTCAATTTATCCGGAGGAAGAGCTCCAAGATGAGATACTCCCAGGTTAAAAAGCATCTTATCTAGCAGATAATAAAGAGTATCACTAGACCTTTGGGATTTTATTTTTGGCCTGAAGGAATCGGTGATACTTTTCCAATTCAGGCCGCCGTACGTTGGATCAAAGTAATCCGAATCCAAAGTAGTCAGAATGATATCGAAAATCTTCATGTTCTTATCTTCCTGATTCTGGGACATGCATCTTAGATTTGCTGTAATCAGAAATACAATCATTAAATTGATTTTAGACCACCTTTTAAAAGTTTTCATCTCCCTATATTTTAAGTTTTTATTAGCTAAATTCATAAAATAGCTGAAGATTAACAATATTGATTTTACAAGTTACCGTGTTGAGTTTACTAATGGATGATCAGTGAATACATGTTTTGCGAGGAGTACTATTTCACTTAAATTATTATAATACCTGCACGAGTTAAGTGTAAAAAGAATGTTTTGTACTACTTTTTGTACTACTAATGAAAATGGCCTCGTAAATATTTGATTTACAAGGCCATTTGATTTACTCAGTCGGGGTGAGAAGACTCGAACTTCCGACCTCCACGTCCCGAACGTGGCGCGCTAACCAACTGTGCTACACCCCGGATTGTTTCTGCACGTAAAAGAACTCCCGACCTTTGAGCCAATACCAATCAAGCTCACGGCTTAAGCGGTATCCCATATGTGGCGGGCTCTTCTGGCCACAAAAGTAATATTTTTTTGACAAGTTCCCCGTGGGCACGGATTTTTAATAGAGCACAGGACTTGGCACGGTGCAAAGCGAAGCTTTAAAGACAAGTTTTCACATTATCCGGTTATGTATTGAAAATGCAATCACCCCCCCTGCCTTCCGAAAGGCAAGGTTCAGGGGATGGGAGGCAAATTCAGGGCAAATGGCTAAATCCATTAATTCAGTATTCTTATTTCGCTTGTCACTGTTGCTTCATAATTTGCTAACTTGCCATGAGAGTAATTCTGTTTAATAAATAAAAAGGGAATGTCGTCCGGACGAATCGCATCTATAGACATAATGAGAGGACTCACACTCCTGCTCATGCTGTTTGTAAACGATCTGAACATGAATGTTGCCCCGTCGTGGCTGGGCCATATGGAAGCCGACTTTGACGGGATGGGACTGGCCGACTGGGTTTTTCCCGGGTTCCTTTTTATGGTCGGAATGGCTATCCCTTTCGCATTATCAAAGCGGATCTCTGACCCTCAGCCTCACCGGACTGTGAGCCGGCACATCCTTGGCAGGTCACTGAGCCTCATCGTGATTGGCGTCCTGATGCTAAACTCGGGCAGGATCAATGGAGAACTTACAGGCATAAGCCCGAACCTGTGGGCCTTGCTTATGTACCTCGCAGTCTTCCTTTACTGGAACGACTACCGCGACAAGGAGAACAGGTTCTTTACAATAATGGGATTTAAGATCCTTGCCCTGGCTATCTTCGTCTTCCTGGTGTTCAAATTCAGGTCGGGTCAGCCCGAAAACAACGGATCAATAATCATTGGTTGGTGGGGTATCCTGGGTCTGATAGGCTGGGCTTACCTGGTTTCAGCATTTACCTATCTGCTCTGCCGTGATTCTATCCCCCGCACTGCTATTGTAACAGTTTTCTTCCTTGGATTGAATATTCTTTCGGGATTGGGAAAACTGGATTTCCTTAATCCCATCAAACCAATCTTTGGAGTCGTTATCGAGGGCAACAACCCTTTAATTGTCCTTACCGGCCTCCTCGGAGGAATTATACTTAAAAGATTTTCAGGGGACAATCCCGGAAAAGTCATCCTGATTATGGCAAGCCTCGGATTGCTGTCAATTTCCCTCGGATTTGTGCTTCGCCACTGGTTCATATTATCGAAGATCAAGGCTACTCCCAGCTGGGGTATGTTGTGTTCCGGGATCAGCTTCCTCCTGTTTACCCTTATTTACTGGATCGCAGATGTGAGAAAGAAGACTTCGTGGGCCCTTTTCTTCAGGCCTGCCGGAGAAAACTCGCTTACTACCTACATTGCGCCTGATATCCTCTATTACCTGATATGGATGTCAGGTGTACCTGTGCTGTTTTACAAGAACTCATCAGAACCGATTGTTGCAGTCATAGGTTCTGTTGTATGGGCACTCCTGATGGTAGGTCTTACATCCCTGCTATCCAGATTCAATATCAGACTGAGGCTCTGATATTCGGTCCGAATATTAAGAATCTCCCTTAACTGCCTGAATGCCAGGTATCAGCAAGCTCATGAAATTTACATGATCCGGTAATTGAACTGCCTCCCTTTGAGAATAATTTCAGATTTGTGAACTCTTCCGATGTGAAGAACAAAGCTGTCAGTACAGGAGACCCTCCATCGGCAAATATTTCAACTGAAGAAGCATCCAGGAGCAATCTGAGCTTCAGAGTTTTGTCAGGCTTGTAAGGCGCCCGTGCAATCTTGCCGAAACCGTCGCTGAACCTGATCTCCCCTGAAGAACTTCTGTCAACGAAGAGATTATTTTCGACGAATGAAAGCCCTATAGTCAGCTTTTCTTTATTGCTGTTTTCAAGGACAAGCCTAAGTGTATCGGGAGAAGTGCCCTTGAAATCAAAATCAAATACCAATTCGCATTTACTCATATCGAAGCTGTCATCCAGTATTTCCTCCTCATTCGAATTTTCATCCAGCTGAAATCCGGCAGATTTGGTTGCAATGCGCAGAGCTTCTAGTTCACGCACCGGGTTTGACATCAGTACATAGCCTCCTTTCACAGACCTGAGTGATAATTCCCGGGGCGTTGTCATCGTTCCCCGCCAGAGAGAAGCCGGCACAACGCCTGCATAATTCCAGTTGCTCATCCAACCCAGGAAAAGACGACGGCCGTCTGATGAAGGGATCCCTGACCATGTTACCCCGGCATAGTTGTCGGGCCCGTAATCCACCCATCGTTCTGACAAGTTATCAGCAACAAAATTATGACCATCGAAATCACCCGTAAAATATTGAGTCGCTGATCCCCCGTTGGGTCCTCCGGGATTTATACTGACCAGCATCACCCACTTCGTCAGTTCCTTTCCTTCCGGCATTAAGGGAAAAAGATCGGGGCATTCCCAAACACCGCCATGTGCCCCGGCCTGTTGCCCGAACTGGCTTTCGAAAGTCCAGTTTTTCAGATCTGGAGAAGAATATAGGTGGATCTTGTCGTGGACTGCCAGGATCATGATCCATTTCCCGGTCTGATCATGCCAGAATACCTTTGGATCCCTAAAGTCCCGTATGCCGGGATTCTTTAGCACCGGGTTCCCGGAATACTTGGTCCAGGTCCTGCCCTTGTCTAGGCTGTAGGCCAAAGCCTGGTTCTGGTAATCAATCCTGCCGGCTCGCTCGCCCAAGGGGTCATGGAGTGCATATATTGCCACGAGAGGGATCTTATCTCCGGTACCAAAACCTGATGAATTCCTGGTGTCCGCCACTGCGCTGCCTGAAAAAATATACCCGAGAGAATCAGGAAAGAGGGCAATAGGAAGGTTCTTCCAGTGGAACAGATCCGTGCTTACGGCATGACCCCAGTGCATTGGTCCCCCTACGGCGCTGTCGGGAAAATGCTGGTAGAACAGGTGGTATTCCCCGTCGAACCAGACAAGTCCGTTGGGGTCATTCATCCAGCCTTTTGGAGGCGAAAAGTGGAACTGAGGCCGGTGCGGTTCATTATATGCCGCAGTATTGAGGGATTTTCCTTCAGGGTGGCCCGGCGTGTTGCCACAACCTGTCAACAGAATTGCTTCTGACAGGAACAGGACTATTTTCAATGAATTGGCAGTCATAATAATTCTTATTTATCCGGGGGTGGGCTTCCGGTTTCCCCTAAATTACTGATCAGTTATGAATCTGTTTACTCATGGAAAAAGGAGAAGAGTCATCCGAGACAGCTCTTTTATAATCCGGAGAGCCCTGCATGCCGAAATATAGATCTCCNCCTCCCTGAAGCTCGGAGTGACGGATATAATTCCGGTTGAGCGCCTTTCCGTTCAGGGTGATCTTATTGACATATACATTCCCCGCCGAGTTATCCGGAGCGCTGACTGTCAGCTCCCTGCCGTTCTCGAATTTTATTACTGCTTTCCTGAATAAGGGAGAACCGAAAACATACTGGTCGGTCCCGGGTGTCACGGGATAAAAGCCAAGTGCCGAAAATACATACCAGGCTGATGTCTGTCCGTTGTCTTCATCCCCGCAGTATCCGTCAGGAATATAATTATAGAGCTTATTCATGACATCACGAACCCGGAACTGGGCCTTCCATGGCTGGCCGGCATAGTTATAAAGGTAGATCATATGCTGGATAGGCTGGTTACCATGGGCATAATTGCCCATGTTCATAATCTGCATTTCCCGGATCTCGTGAATGACAATTCCATAGTAGGAATAATCAAATACAGGAGGCACTTCAAAGACAGAATCAAGCTTTGCGGTAAAATAATCCTTCCCGCCCATCAGGCTGATCAATCCATCGATATCCTGGAAAACGCTCCAGGTATAGTGCCAGCTGTTTCCCTCGGTAAACGCATCCCCCCATTTATAGGGGCTGAACGGCGACTGAAACGAGCCATCCTGATTCCTGCCTCTCATCAGCTTTCTTCCTGGGTCAAAAACATTTTTATAGTTCATGGCCCTTTTTTCAAACTGCTTCACTTCGTCCGCAGGTTTGTCAAGGGCTTTGGCAAGCTGCGATATGCAAAAATCGGCATATGCATACTCCAGGGTTCTGGCGGCATTTTCATTTATCCCGACATTATAAGGGACATATCCCAATGTATTGTAGAAATTTGCTCCGAGCCTTCCGACTGATGAAACAGGGCCTACACTATCGGTATTCCTGAGGATTGCCTTGTAAAGTGTCTCTATACCGTAGCCCCTGATCCCCTTAAGATAAGAATCGGCAATCAATGATGCTGAGTTGGAGCCTATCATGCAGTCACGGTGTCCGGGGCTTGCCCATTCCGGAAGCCAGCCGCTTTCCAGGTAGGTGTTTGCAAGTCCCTGCATCACCTGGCTGTTTATATCAGGATACATTAAGGTAAGGAATGGGAAAAGAGCCCTGAACGTGTCCCAGAAACCATTGTCAGTGAACATATAGCCGGGAAGAGTCTCCCCGTTGTATGGGCTGTAATGAATAATCTCGTTCTTGCCGTTGATCTCATAGAATTTCCTGGGAAACAAGATTGTCCTGTAGAAGCAGGAATAGAAAGTCCTCACCTGGTCATCAGTTCCGCCTTCCACCCGGATCCTTCCAAGCTGGTCATCCCACGATCTTTTGGCCTCGGCACAGACTGTCCGGAAATCCTTATCCCCGATTTCCCGTTCAAGATTTATCAGGGCCTGCTCATCGCTGATAAATGAAGACGAGACCTTTACGGTAATTTTATCTCCTCTTTCTGTTTTAAATCCGAGTACAGCGCCGACATGTTCTCCCTCGGCGTCCAGTTTTTCCGGATTGACCCCTGATTTGTCCCAGGTTCCTGCTGCTTCGAACTCCCTGTCAAATACGGCAACGAAGTAGTTGTGAAAATTTGCCGGCACCCCGCCGTGGTTATTTCTGCAATAACCTATGACCTTGTGCTGCTCCGGGATAATTTTCACCATTGATCCCTTATCGAAGGCGTCGATCAGAATACAGGATGAATCGCTTTGCGGAAAAGTAAATCTGAAAACTGCCGATCGTTCAGTAGGAGTCACTTCAGCTGTAACATCATAATCAGCAAGATATACACTATAGTAATATGGCCTGGCAACCTCCGCCTTATGTGAGAACCAGGAGGCCCTGTCCTGGCCTGCAATCTTAACCTTGCCTGTTTCAGGCATAAGGGAGAATGCAGCGTAATCGTTAATCCATGGGCTTGGTTGGTGGGTTTGTTTAATGCCCTGGATCTTGTTATCATCATAGGTATAAGCCCATCCGTCGTTCATATTGCGGGTCTGGGGCGTCCAGAAGTTCATTCCCCAGGGAAGGGCGACAGCCGGGTAGGTGTTTCCGGCAGACAACCTGAACTCTGAGTCTGTACCCATAAGGGGATTGACCAGGTCAGCCGGTTCAAAACCGTTACCAGGCACCGGTTGCCGTGAGCATCCTGAGGAAGAGAAGAAGCCCAGGAATAAAAGACCGGTTATAAAAACATTAAAATATTGACGCATATTCACATTTTTATCATTCCAGGCTCCTCTGTCTTTTTAAATGCCATCACCGGCGTCAGCCATTCCATGCAAGCATGATCCTTCCATTTGCACTCACCCCTCCCAAATACCGTACAAGGCCTGCAGTCAAGCACATTTACCGGAATCCTCAATGAATATCCATCGGGCTGCATCCAGGCACCAAAGCCTGCCATTGGATCTGTCGCACCCCAGATCGACAATACTTTAATTCCGACCATCGATGCNATATGCATGTTTGATGAATCCATCGAGATCATGAGGTCAAGCTGCGACATCAAGGCAATCTCTTCTGCAAGAGATAGCTTCCCCGTAACAACTTCCGATCCGGGTACCTTCTTCCGGAGCTCCTCCAATCCTGTCATTTCATCCTTCCCCCCGAACAACCAGATCCCGGTATCATATCTTTCCCTGATCATATTGAGCAGGGCTGCCATATTTTCCACTGGCCATAACTTAAGCTTGTGAAGTGTAAAAGGCGCTGCCCCGATATTAACCCTTTGTTTAAATGGGGTCCTGGCTGCCGCATTATCAATGTCTTCCCGGGCAGGCACCAACCATGGACCTTCAGACTGTTTCAGGTCAAATCCGGCTCTCCGGAATACTTCCCTGTAGCGCTCGACTGAATGCATCAGCCAGATTTTGTGTCTGCCGGTTATCAGGTCCCTCTTCTCCTTCCTCCCTTTCCAAATCTTCCTGCCAGGGACCCCCGACAACCGGAAAAGCGACCGAAGGACGACCGAACGGAGAACATTATGCAGATCGATCACGAAATCAATCTGATGAGCTTTCCTGATATCCTTATATAACCTTAACAGCCCGAAAAAACCGGAATGCCGATTATTGAAATCGGGGATGAAGAGGTCGAGATTATGGTAGGAATTGAAAAAAGGCCTGAATGACTCCCTGGTCACCATCGTAATCTCCACTTCAGGATACTGCTCCCCCATCTCCTTCAAAACAGGAAGCGTAAGAGCAACGTCACCCATTGCTGAAGTCCGGATTACAAGGAGGCGCATCTCAGTATTTTTCGTATGATTTCTCTTCAATAAGCCCTGAAGATGTCCTAATGTTAATTTCCCTCTTGATCTCTGACCTTCGGTCATTGCAGAAATATACCGACCTTGCCGTTTCGATGAAATCCCTGCCGAAATCCTTTTTTCTTTCGAGATCCCTTATACGGTCCTCGATGTCCCAAAGCTCACAGTTTACCCGGTAAAGTGATATGTAAAGAGGATCATCCTGGCTCAGGATTTCTCCGGATGCAGTTTTAAGGATATCGTACTCCCTCTGCAGGTTGGCAAGTTTGCTTCCTTCCTTTATTCTTTCAAGCTTTATCTGGACAATCGTAAGCTTATCGATAATTTCACCGTTTGAGACCTCAATTTTCATAGTTTGCTTTCGGAACCGATCAAAATTAACTTCTTTTTGTATATCACCAAATTCTGCTGACTGTCAAAAACCTGACACGGTTCAATATGGATCCACATCGACTGCGATGCGCAGTGCGGAGGCGCCCTTTTCCTTTTCGATCTTTTCAATGACCTCTCCGATCAGCTTTTTGGATCCTGTAACCGGCAGTTTCCTTTCCAGCTTGATCAGGATTGTCTTTATATACCACTGCTGAACCTGTGAAACAAGGGGATACTCGGGGCCAAGGACCCTCTTGCCGAATAATTCCCTGAGCCCGCGGCCCGCCTTATCAGAGAACTCATTAAGGAGCGCCCTGTTCTTATGCTTCAGGCTGATCCTGATCATCCTGCAGAATGGCGGGTAATTGAAATCCTTCCTCTCTTCAGCCTGGATCCGGTACATTGTTTTGTAATCATGCCTGGTTACCAACCTGATGATCCTGTTGCCGGGATCAGATGTCTGGATGATCACGGTACCGGTTTTGCTTCGCCGACCTGCTCTGCCGCTTACCTGCTCCATCATCTGAAAGCTGCGTTCATGCGCCCTGAAGTCAGGGAAGTTCAGTAGATTGTCGGCATTGAGAATTCCCACAACCGTAAGGTTCTCAAAGTCGAGACCCTTGGAAATCATCTGGGTACCGATCAGAATATCGGTCTTCCCGTCTTCAAAGGTTTTAATCAGCTTGTCAAATGAATTTTTCCCCTTGGTGGTATCCTGATCAAGCCTGGCGACCCTTGCAGAAGGGAAGACGATCTTTATCTCCTCTTCGATTTTTTCAGTGCCGAATCCCCTTGTCAGCAAAGCCGTTGAATTGCATGAAGGGCAGCGGGAAACCATAGGTGTGGAATGGCCGCAATAATGGCAGACCAGGCTGTTTATTAACCTGTGGTATGTAAGGCTTACCGAGCACTGGACACATTTCGGTATCCAGCCGCACTCCGAACATTCGATGTATGGGGCAAATCCCCTTCGGTTCTGGAAAAGGATTATCTGTTCCCCGTTTCCGAGTGCTCTATCCATCGCTTCAAGAAGCTCCGGAGTAAAATAGGAAACCATGAGCTTTTTCCTTCGGGCTTCTCTTGCATTCGCAATGATGATCCCGGGCAGCTTTATTTTCCCGTATCTTTCGGTCAGCTCAACCAGTCCGTATTTCCCCGAAAGAGCGTTTCCATAGCTTTCAATGGAAGGTGAGGCTGATCCAAGCAGCACTTTAGCCTTGTGAAGGCCGGCAAGGATGATGGCGGAGTCCCTTGCATGATACCTGGGAGCCGGATCATGCTGCTTAAAGGAAGTGTCCTGCTCCTCGTCAACAATAACGAGCCCAAGATCGCTGAATGGGAGGAACAATGCCGACCTTACCCCGAGGATCAACCTGTATCCGCTCGAAGGATCCTGCCCTGCAACCTTTTTATAGATCTCTACCTTTTCAGCATCATTGAACTTTGAATGGTAAATACCTGTCGCGTCCCCGAAATGCTTTCTGAGTCTTAGTATGATCTGCGCGGTAAGGCCTATTTCAGGAAGGAGGTAAAGTACCTGCTTTCCTCTCCTTAGAACCTCGTCTATCAGGTGGATATATATCTCAGTTTTCCCGCTTGATGTAATTCCATGAAGAAGAACGATATCCTTAGCGGAAAACAACAACTTTATCCGGTCCAATGCCGTAAGCTGGGCGCTGCTAAGCACCTTGGGGGGTCCTGTCTCATTCCCGAAATTTTCCAGGCGTCCGGTTTCCCTGGTGATGATGGAAAGGATGTTCTTTTTTTCAAGGGCCCTGACCGAAGCCATGGATGCCCCTGAGTCCTTAAGGATCGTGGAAAGCCTGACCTGCATGTCCCCGCTTCCTTCAGGATAGCCTGATATCCTGAGCCAGGAAGCCATGACTTCATACTGCTTTTGCGCCCTCGCCAGGCCATCGAGTATATTGTTCAGCTCCCCATCGGTAAAAGTTGTGGAAAGCCCAACGAATGTTTCAGTCTTCGGCCTGAACTTCTCAGCGATCGGTTCAGAGGTCATGCCTTCAAGGAAAAAGGCAGAGGGAAGCGCTGCTTTAAGAACTTCTCCCGGGTAGCACATGTAATATTCTGCAATCCAGGTCCAGAGTTTTAGCTGGGTCTCGTTCACCAGTGGTGCCTGGTCAAGCACCTTCAGTATCTCCCTCGGAGTTCCGGAAGCAGGTGCTTTATCATGTACTGATGAGACAATTGCCGTAAAGATCCTCCTGTTACCCAGCTGAACCAGGACACGGACGCCGGGGCGAACCGAATACAGGAGCTGTTCGGGAACCATATAGGTAAATCCGGCCCGTATGGCAAATGGCAAAATGACATCGGCAAAATGATTTTTCATCACCCCTGTGGGTACCTGGTAATTGCTAGTGCTTAGGTTGATTTCAGGAAAGAGGACATCACAGTCAGAAGATGGTCCTTCCTGATCGGTTTAATCAGGCAGGCATCACAGCCTGCTTCGAGTATGATATCCTTATCATCTTCAAATATAAAAGCCGTTTGTGCAATAATCGGGATGTCCCTCCGGATCTTCCTGATCTCTCTTGTGGCTTCGATACCATTCATCTCTGGCATCTGCATATCGAGCAGGACTACGTCAATATCCGGGGTTTTCCCAATGATCTCTATGGCTTCCTTCCCTGAACGCGCAGTGATTATGGTTATCCCCGTATCGACCAGGACCCGGTTAAGGTACAGCAGGATATCCTTGTTATCATCAACAAGGAGGCATTTTTTACCGCTCCAGTTCATTGTGGAATTAGGCTGACCCTGTCCGGCCCCTCTTGATTTCAGCCTGGTGCCTCCCCCTGCCGGCCTGTAAGGAATGGAGAAGCTGAACTCCGACCCTACTCCCTTTTCCGACTGCACATAAATTTTCCCGCCCATCCTTTCAATAACCTCCCGGGCGAGCGTAAGGCCGACTCCCAGGCCCTCAAAAGGCCTGTGATGGCCGTCTATCTCCTGCCTGAACTCCTCAAAGATATGCTCGAGGTTTTCCTTATTGATCCCGATCCCGGTATCCCTTATCCTGAACATAAGATTGTCGTTCTCTTTTGAATAAGAGAGCATCACCGAACCCTCGAGAGTGAATTTTACCGCATTATCCATCAGGTGATTAAGAACCCGTTTGAGCCATACTTTATCGGTAAAGATCAAGTCCCCGTTTTCTTCGAGAAGATCCTTCACATTCAGGATTATAGACTTCTCATTCCTCTTGATTATTTTCCTGGTCTCCTCAACAACTTCATTGACAATCTTGTTGACGGAAGCTTCTTCATAGGTGATCTCGATCTGTGAACTTTCAAGCCTTGACAGGTCGATAATATCGCCAATGATCTGCAGGAGCTTTTCACTGTTGTGGTTGATATGCTCGATATACTCTTCCTTGACCTCATTGGTGATGTCGTTTGCGAGGAGGAGGTTGGCAAATCCCACCACACTGTTCAGCGGGGTCCTGATTTCGTGCGAAATATTTGCCAGGAAGCTCGATTTAAGACGGTTGCTGGCTTCAGCTTCCACATTGGCCTTCACAAGCTCTTCGTGGACCTTTTTCAGGTTTGTAATATCCCTCGAAATGGTAAGCGCTCCAATTACTTCCCCCTTATCGTCCTTTACCGCTACCGACCTTGTTGACAGATTTATAAAATGTCCATCCTTATGTTTCAGGCGCAGTTCCGACTCAAAATACCCTTTCGTATTAAGCCCTTCCGCCCGGGCATTTTCGTACATAATGTCATCAGGATGAATCATATCCTTCAGACTCATGTTCTCATAATCCATCTTGTCATAGCCTGCCACGGAATAAAAAGCCTGGTTTGCATATTCCAGCCTCCATTCCCTGTCATAAAATGAGATCCCGTCCTCGGCTGACTGGATGAGCTTTTTGAAGAACATCTCAGAGTTCGAATGTTCCTGTGCAATCGCTTCCTTCTGGTTGGCAAGCTCCCTGTTTGTCTTTTCAAGATCGCTGTTTATCTCTTCGATCCTGCGGTTCCTTTGCCTCAGTTTCCTGTTGACCCGTCTCAATTTTACGGAGAAGATCAAAATGACGATGCATATGACGCCAAGGGTGCCTGTCACATACAGGAAAGAACTGAGCAGGGACTTCTGAACTGCCACTGATGAATCGACCAGCGGGAATCCGAACAGTGCCTCACCCCCATAAGCTTCCGTGGAGGCCAATAGTGCGAAAGCGGCAACCGGCAAAGAAAACAGAAACCGCGATTGCCTCTTCCGGACATGTCTAAAGAAGTTTATTATGTGTATACCCTTTTGATTCAAAGCTCCCCTTTTATCTTCCAATCGCTAAACAACCCGTAAAGATAAAAAATCAGCGGATTCCCGACCCAGAAGATTTTAACAATTTATTGCACAAAAAGTACTAAATTGCGAACAAATAATCAGCTCATGGAATCTGATAAAAAACTGGAGCCCAGGGGGAGAAGATATCAGGGTGATGAAATTACAGTATATTGGAAACCAAGCGCCTGCATTCATGCTTCATATTGTTACAGGGAGCTTATCGAGGTCTTTGACCCGGGAAGAAGACCCTGGGTCGATGTGAGTGCTGCGCCCACTGAGAGGATCATCGAAGTGGTAAATATGTGCCCCACGGAAGCTCTTACCTGGAAGTGGAATGATGATGCAAAAAACAACCTTGTAACAAGCGATCAGACAAACCATGTCCTGTTCAAAAGGCCCGAGCTTCTTGAAGTTAAAGAGGACTGGGAAGAAAAGCCATTGTCTGTCAGGATAATGAAAGACGGGCCTATTGTTCTCAAGGGAAATTTCACGCTTGAATACAGCGGGAACAAGAAGGAAGTCAAGGAAGGCATAATATCCATATGCCGGTGCGGGGCAAGCAACCATTTTCCTTTTTGCGACGGAACGCACCGGAAAATTGGTTTTGAAGATAAATAGCGATGGAAAACAACGACGTCAATAAACAATTGCCGAAGGTCGAACTGATCGACGGAGGCCCTATCAGAATTTCAGGCAATATTATCCTGGAGGACCTGAAGAGGGACATAGCCACCAGGGGGGAACAGACCGTTTATCTTTGCACTTGCGGGAATTCAAGCCACATGCCGTACTGTGACGAATCCCATTTGAAAAAATTCATTTCAGGCAGGGAATAGGCAATTTTCAGGCCCCTTCAAGAGACCGGGCCACTTTCTCCGCCGCTTCACCAAATGATATTGCCGAAATTACCGATAGACCGGATTTGTCGATAATTTCTTTGGCCTCAAGGGCATTTGTTCCCTGCAACCGGACAATTACAGGTACATTTATCTTTCCGATCGACTTATAAGCCTCGACCACACCGGAAGCAACCCTGTCGCATCTCACAATCCCGCCGAATATATTGATCAATATTGCTCTCACCGACGGATCTTTCAGGATGATCCTGAATCCTGCCTCGACAGTCGCCGGGTTCGCTCCTCCTCCCACATCAAGGAAATTGGCAGGAGAGCCGCCTGAAAGCTTTATTATGTCCATAGTTGCCATTGCCAGTCCGGCCCCGTTGACCATACAGCCTACATTTCCATCGAGACGGATATAATTCAGGTTGTACCTGCCTGCTTCGACCTCCACCGGGTCCTCTTCATTCGTGTCCCTCATGGCGGCCAGCTCCGGATGCCTGAAAAGAGCATTGTCATCCAGGACAAGCTTGCAGTCGACTGCCAGTACCCTTTCATCACTTGCCTTAAGAACAGGGTTGATTTCAAGAAGCTGGGCATCGCAGCCAATGAATGTATCATACAGCCCTTTAAGGAAGACCTGCATGTTTTTGAAAGCGTTCCCGGCAAGTCCCAGATTGAAGGCAATCTTCCGTGTATTGAAAGGCCTGAGCCCTGCCAGGGGCGATATCTCTTCAGTGTAAATGCGCTCAGGGGTCTTCGCGGCAACGGCTTCAATATCCATTCCGCCATCAGAGGAATACATAATTACATTCCTTCCCTTTTTCCGGTCGAGCAGGATGCTGACATAGAATTCCCGGGGATCTGACGTTCCTTTATAATAAACATCCGAAGCGACCAGTACCCTGTTTACCTTCCTCCCTGATGGCCCCGTTTGCGGGGTGACCAGGGTCATCCCGAGCATTTTTCCGGCAATATCACCGGCTTCCTCAACTGAGCCTGCAAGCCTGACTCCGCCCCCTTTCCCTCTCCCGCCGGCATGGATCTGGGCCTTGATGACGAATAGTCCCGAGCCATATTTTTCTTTAAGCTTCCGTGCAGCAATCATTGCCTGTTCGGCAGTTTCAGCAACAAACCCTTCCTGTATGTCCACATTGTGTTCCTTCAGGAGGGATTTACCCTGGTATTCATGGATGTTCATAGGATTCCGGCATTAAAATCACCTTCCAGGATTCACCTGTTTCATAAACTTAAATTTAGAAAAAACCGTCTATTTATCATTATATTCGGGCAAAAAAGGATGCGAAAGCTTATCAACAGCGAACTTGGGAGGAAGAGCATTGACGAATTCAGAATGTCAGAAAAATCCCCATTTTTAATTGTCCTGGATAACGTGCGGAGCCATAACAACGTAGGTTCGGTATTCAGGACAGCTGACGCCTTCCTGTCACAGGGAATTTACCTTTGCGGCATTACTGCAAAGCCGCCGCACAGGGATATTCAGAAAACAGCCCTGGGTGCCACTGAATCAGTCGAATGGGTTTACTTTGAGAAGACTGAGGATGCCGTGATGGAACTGAAAAAAGAAGGGTACATGATAATCGGCATCGAACAGACGGAGAATGCAATACAGCTTCAGGATTTCATACCTGAAAAAGGAGTGAAATATGCACTGATCTTCGGCCACGAGGTAAACGGTGTCTCACAGCCTGCCATAGATATGTGTGACCTTTGCGTCGAGATTCCTCAGTTTGGGACAAAGCATTCGTTCAATATTGCAGTGAGTGCAGGAATTGTACTGTGGGAGCTGAATCAGAAAACCTTACATGCATAGTTTCAGACCCTTTGTCCTCCTTAGCGACAATTCTGAATTTAATTTCTTTGCGAGCTTTGCTAAATCCCGATAGCCATCGGGATTTGCGACCTTTGCGGTAAAAGTTTTTTATTTAACCACGAAGGGACACAAAGGCTGGTACAAAGGACACGAAGGACTTATACAAAATGCATGTATTCTGAATTAATACGGTTTACAGCAAAAAAGGCTGCCATTTCTGACAGCCTTTCTGGTATTTCATTAAATGTTTACTGAACCAGAGCTTTGAAATCCGGATCCTGGAAGAACTTCGCAAATTCGAGATCGGTCTTTGCATAGTCCTTCAACTCGGGTTTGAATCCGATAGCTTCTTTCAATCCGGCCAGCATATAGGCCTTGTCGTCGAGGCGGGCACCAACCACAGCTTTAAGGTATGATGGTTTCCCGCATTTGCACATTTCCTTCATTGCATCAAGCTCGGCCTTTGCCTTGCTTACGTCACCCTTTAGGACAAGGGCAAGAGCCTTGTTATAGCAGTTCTCTTCACCGAAGAAGTTAACAGCCTTGTCATATTCGCCCTTGATGATTGACAATACTCCGAGGCCCCATTTCGATTCTGCCGTCTGAGCTGTCATGGAATTGAATATCTCCTCAGCTTTTGCATTGTCGCCCTTTACAAGGTATGCAAATGCCATGTTGTTCTTAACCACGTCGTTATTCTGGATAGCTTTTGCTTTTTCGAGTGCGGCAATCGCTTCATCCGGTTTGTTCAGTCTGAGAAGGGTTGCTCCAACGTTATTGGCTGCCCTGATGCATTTCGGGAAAGCCTCTGCTGCTGCCTGGTAGAAAGTAAGCTGTTCTTTCGGGTCATTCGTCAGCTTGGCTGCGTAAAGCATTTCTTCAATTCCAAGGACCTTGGGATCAGACCGCATCTGTGAAAGGATCTGCTCATCGCTGCGTCCGATCTTATCGACATTCACATCGATCTGTGATCTCCTCAGCTTGGGAAGAACGTCAGTCTTCAGCACTTCAAAGGCTTCAGTCATATTCTTGATCTCCTTGTCACGGACATCGGGATCAGAATACATCGACAGTACCCTCAGGATAAGGTCCTTGTCAGGAATATTTGAAGCCTCAACAGCCTTCTTGAATCCCTCCCAGTCCTCGGCAGTGGTCTTTTCTGCAAAGAAATTGGGGGCGCTGGCTTCGGTGATCTTCTTGAATTCCTTTTTTACGAATTTATCAGCAGTTGCGCCTCTTTTCTGTGAAAGCTTTTCGTTGAAAGTATATTTCCCGTCAGGTGAAGCATAGGAATAAACATCTGTGCCCTTTACCTTGTAATTAATGCTGTCGGCTGCAACCAAGTTAATGAAATCCTGAAGTTTCTTGATGTCTTCAGCCTTAAGCTGGGTAGCCGGAAGGTCAGCCCTGTTTATTTTGTAAAACAGGTCGGCACCCTGGGTTTGCGGGATAACTCTCACATAATTATCCTTCATAATGATCGGACGGGCATGAACCATTACAAGAGTTGAAGTTGCAATAACGCCGTCGGCGAGCTTGACAGGTTCGAAATCAAGGCTCTTTTTGCCCAGGGTGGCTTTCGTCCTCAGGACCAGCTCCGACATCTTCATTTCAGGCTTGTAGGGGATTGAGCTTGTATAAGTAAATTCCCCGCCGGAATAGGTGATAATCTTATTATTTGAAGTGACCTTTTCACCCTGCAGAACCTGCACTTTATCAAAAGCAGTTTCGCCTCCTGAATAGGTAAGAACCGGAGTCAAATCCAAAGTTGCTTTCTTATTGAAGTACTTTTCGGGAAAGGTGCCTACAATGGTAACATTTACCATACCGGCATGGGCTTCGAGAATTTTTGGTGTAACCTCGTACTTGACATCACCGGCATCCTTTTTCATCTTATTCAGACCGCTGCAACTTGACAAGAACGCAGCTGCAAGGATAAGGATAAAATAGCTTCTGACTTTTTTCATAGTTCAAATAATTATTTGTGTTTGGTTTATCTGTTATTCTTGTTGCATTTATTACTTGCAGATCAGAATTAGTTGCAAATTTATAAAATTATACTTAATAAGCCAGAAAAAAATATCAGTTTCACAAAATCACCATGTTGAGGCCTGCGGCAATCGGGCCTCCAAAAATTGAATCTATAATCCTCTGATAATGACTTTCTTCTGCAACAAAGTCGATCTTGTTGATATCGATTACCAGGTATTTGTTCTCAGGATTCTGCCTGAAGAATGAAAAGTAGCTCTCCTGTATTTTCCGGAGGTACTGGACTGTAATCGATCCTTCATATTCACGCCCGCGCTTCCTGATGTTCTCAAGGAGTCTTTCCGGCTTAAGATGCAGGTAGACATACAGATCGGGCTTTGGAAGTGTTTTATAGATGATGTAGAAGATCTGCCTGTAAAGATTGTACTCTTCGCCCTCCAGCGTGGAAGAGGCAAATACCAGCGACTTCATGAAGTAATAGTCGGCTACGGTGAAGCTTTTGAAAAGGTCCTGAGAACCCACCTCATCATAAAGCTGCTTATAGCGGCTTGCCAGGAAGGAAAGCTCCAGGGGGAATGAGTACTTGTTCGGATCCCTGTAGAATTTCGGAAGGAACGGGTTATCAGCAAAGCGCTCCAATACCAGCCTGGCATCAAACTGACCGGCAATTCGACTGGCGAGGGTGGTTTTTCCGGCACCAATATTGCCTTCAATAACCAGGTAATTGTATCTGGCCTCCATCAGCAGATCATATTTAATCAAATATATGAAATAGGGGGGTCAAATACAAAGCTGTCAGGGAAGGTCCTGAAAGTCCTGCCGGTCCCGACAGCTTTCCCCGGGATAGCCGGGGGTCAGCCCGGGGCCAGGCCGTAAGGCGGATTATCCCTAGTAATCAGTCTTTGTGCGGAGCATGATGCTCGTGATGATGATCGTCGTGCCTCTTGTGCTCACCTTCTTCCCGGGGAGGCCTTGGCAGGAGAACTTTCCTTGAAAGCTTAAGCTTCCCGGTCTTCGGGTCAACATCAATAAGCTTGACCTCGACCTCATCTCCTTCTTTAAGAACCTCATCCACAGTCTTTATCTTCTTCCAGTCAATTTCAGAAATGTGAAGCAGGCCATCCTTGTTCGGTAGGATCTCGATAAAGGCTCCGAACTGAACGATGGTTTTTACCTTTCCCCTGTATATCTGGCCGACCTCCGGGACTGTAACGATCTTTTTCACCCATTCCAGGGCATTTGTGATCGCCTCCTTGTTCTCGCCGAAAATATTTACATCGCCATGACCGTCGATCTCTTCGACAATAATGGTAGTTCCGGTTTCACGCTGTATCTCCTGGATGACCTTTCCGCCGGGGCCGATCAGTGCGCCGATCATTTCTTTGGGTATTGTAAGCATTTCAATCCTTGGGGCGTGCGGCTTCAGCTCAGGACGAGGTTCAGCGATTGTCTCCTGCATAATGTCAAGAATGTGCATCCTTCCCCTGCGGGCCTGATCAAGGGCTTTTGCCATGATCTCAAAAGAGAGGCCCTCGACCTTGATGTCCATCTGGGTAGCTGTGATGCCGTCCCTCGTTCCCGTTACCTTGAAGTCCATGTCACCAAGATGATCCTCGTCACCGAGAATATCTGAAAGGACTGCATATTTATCCGAATCCTTGTCTGTTATCAATCCCATTGCAATCCCTGAGACGGGTTTGCGGATCTTGATACCGGCATCCATGAGGGCAAGTGTGCCTGCACAGACTGTAGCCATCGAAGAGGACCCGTTTGATTCGAGGATGTCAGAAACAACACGGATTGCATAAGGATTCTCCTCGTCGGGCGGCATCATGTTCTTCAGTGCCCTGTGGGCAAGATTGCCATGACCGATCTCCCTTCTTGAGATACCCCTGGCAGGCCTGGCATCACCTGTCGAGAAAGGAGGAAAATTGTAGTGAAGGGTGAATTTCTCCGAACCCTGAACCAGTACGTCGTCAATAATTTTCTCATCGAGCTTTGTTCCGAGGGTTACCGTCGTAAGCGACTGCGTCTCCCCTCTGGTGAAAAGTGCTGAGCCGTGTGTTGCGGGAAGCGGATCAATCTCACATGTGATTTGCCTTATCTCATCCAGCTTCCTCCCGTCGAGACGGACATTCTCATCAAGGACCAGCCTGCGCGAGGCTTCCTTTTCCACCTCATGGTAGTACCGCCTTATCATTACCTCATCAACCTCTGCCTCTTCAGGGAACTGGGCAAGAAATTCGGTAATAATATTTTCAAAGGCATCTTCCCTTTTATGTTTTTCGGTAATAATGGATCTGGCTGCAGCATAACACTTATCGTAAGTTTCAGCCCACACCTTTTTCTTCATTTCCTCGTCATTGACCTCATGGGAATATTCCCGTTTAACGGTCGAGCCCACTTCCTCAGCAAATTCGATCTGAGCCCTGCAATGAATCTTTATGGCTTCGTGTGCCACCCTCAGGGCTTCCAGCATGTCGGTTTCCGATACTTCCTTCATTTCCCCTTCGACCATGAGAATGTTTTCCATGGTAGCCCCGACAATCAGGTCAATATCTGCTTCCTTAAGCTGGGTAGCTGTGGGGTTCACAATGAAGCTGTTGTTTACCCTTGCGACCCTGACCTCTGAGATTGGACCTTTGAATGGTATGTCCGATACAGCGAGTGCGGCAGAAGCGGCAAGCCCTGCAAGTGCATCGGGAATTATGTCGATATCTGCTGAAATGAGGTTTATCGTAACAAATGTCTCGGCATGGAAATCATCGGGGAACAATGGTCTCAGCGCGCGGTCGACCAGCCTTGATATGAGGACCTCGTAATCCGAGGGTCTCGATTCGCGTTTCAGGAACCCTCCCGGGATGCGACCTGATGAAGCATATTTTTCCTTGTACTCGACTGACAGCGGCATGAAGTCAGTGTCTTCCTTAGCCTCCTTTGCAGAGACAACTGTAGCAAGCAGCATGGTCTTACCCATTTTCAGCAACACTGCACCATCAGCCTGGCGGGCCAAACGACCGGTTTCAAGAATTACCTGCTTCCCGTCGCCTAAATCTATTATTTTCTCTTTTATGTTGAACATTACAAAATGATTTTAAAATGTTGAAATTAGGAATAATTACAGTCAATAAAAAAAAAGGCAATTCAGGATTGCCTTTTTTCTTTACTTACGTAATTTCAACGCTTTCACAATTTCGCGATAACGCTCTATATCCTTGATTTTTAGATAATCCAGAAGCCTTCTCCGTCTTCCGACAAGCTTTATGAGAGCCCTCTGGGTACTGAAGTCCTTCTTGTTCTTTTTCAGATGTTCGGTTAGGTGGGATATCCTGTATGAAAACAATGCAATTTGCGCTTCCGCGGATCCAGTATCAATCTCCGATGTACCAAATGTCTTGAAAAACTCCTGTTTCTTCTCCGTGGTTAAATACATGTCCTTAATTAATATATTGTTAATCCATAAATAAATTGAGTCTCCAATTTTGGAACGCAAAAATAAGGCTTTTTTATGTAAATAATCAAACAATTGATAATTTTTTTATAATCAAGGACAAATAATTCTTTCTTTTCTAACGCCTGCCTGAATCAATTATTGCTCATGTCTTACTAATGACGCAAAAGTAGCCATGAACGTTGCGTATAACCCGGTTATAATTCAACAATTTATCAACAGTTATTAACAAAATGTTACAGTTGATTTGCTTTGTCGTGCCCGGGTATTGCCGCAGCAGGCTCTGCCTGCCCGGTACCTTTTTCACCATCAGTTTCAGCCGGTCCTCTTCCCATTGAAACCAGCCTGATCCCGATCCTGCAATCGAGGCATCTTCTTTTCCTGCAATATTCATCCGTCAGCTGGAGGAGCGCCTGCGTGAAAAATGCGGATTCCGCCTCAATACCTGCAGACCTCCACTCCCGTGTAATAATGTTGTCTTCGGGAATTATTTCCTCAAGGAATGACAGGGCCCTTTCACTCAATGAGTTGTCTGAAGTGTGCCTTCCATAAACGAAAATCATAGGGATAACAGCATTCACCAGGAAGATTGAAGCGGCCTGGGATCCGGTATTCTTCATCACCTGTATGCTTCTCTTGCCGAACACATAGTGTTCATCCCAGTAGCTTGAAGCCCTGACCTCAAAAAGCTTTTCAAGCTGCCTGACATTACCTGCCTCAAGTGTCCTTGAAAAAAGCCCGCCAGTTACCGATAACATGGCTGCCAGCTGGGATATCCTGATGGTGGGAAAATTGACCGGCCTCAGGCGGGAGAATTTCCAAAGCCATCCATGTATCGGCTGCAGAGAGTATTTTGCGGCAAGTATCCGGTACTCCTTTATCAGTTCGAGATAGTACTGATCTGACACCGCCTCCCTGAAAAGTCCTTCATCAAGAAGGCCGGAAGTCCCGAACAGGAGGGACTCGATCTGGAACCTGTTATCGGCATGCTTCCTTATGATCCTGAAAGGAAGGGCTCGTGCCAGCATCTCAAACGGCCCGGTATTTACCCTGAATCCGAAATAACGGGTAAGGATCCTGTAAAAAGTCTCCTCCCAGTCATGATTGGTTTCGGAAAAGATCTTCAGCAGTGTCTCCGATTTTACCTGGAGCCTTTCAACAAGAAGGGAATGAAGCCAGTGCCGGATAAAAAACTGGTCAACACTATTGATCTCGTTGCGGCAGGCTATCAGGGAAGGTTTATTAATGAGCTCCATGTATCTTTCATAATATACCTGATCGTACCTGAGCTCTGCAGTCAGCAGCTTTTCTCCCCGTGCGTTGCAGACTTCGCGGTCGTTGACGCCTACCACGTGCAGGATCACATTATCGAAGGCATGGTCGGTGTTGTGGCCGTGCATGTCAAAGTGCGACGATCGTGTGTGTATCTCGACATTCCCTGCCCACTCGGTTCCGTCGATCAGCAACCTGGCATTGAAAAAGTCAGGTCCTGAATCACGGTTGTGATCACCGGGGCTGATGACCCTGATAATATTTCCGGTATTATCGGTCAGGCTATCTGCAAAATACAGATTATTCTCCCATATGTAATGAAGGAATTCTTCTTTCATTTTAGCACGAGTTTAGAAGTTCAGCGAGAAGACTAAAATACAAAAAAAAGACGCTTTTGTGAGCGTCCTGTTAATTATATTTTCTCCCTCTGTGCTCTCTGTGCCTAATCTGTGTTACTCTGTGGAAAAAAACCATCTTGTTTTATTTCACAGAGGGCCACGGAGAAGGCACAGAGAGCACAGAGTCATTTGGGAATAAGCTCATGTGCCCGAAGATGCATTTCCATTTCGGACTGGATCTCGTGCGCTTTTTCAGCTGCAACCTTGTCAAAGTCCTTTGAGCTGTCGGCAAAGATAATGCCCCGTGAGGAGTTGACCAGAAGGCCGCATTTATCATTTAAACCATATTTTACCACCTCACCGAGGCTTCCCCCCTGGGCACCTATCCCCGGAACCAGGAGAAAATTGTCAGGGACGATCTTCCTGACCTCACCAAGCATTTCTGCCTTCGTGGCCCCAATGACATACATAAGGTTGTCGGCGTTTCCCCACTTTCTGGATACCGAAAGCACTTTTTCAAAAAGTCTCATCCCTTCCCCGATGTGATACTGAAAATCTGCCGCCCCGGAATTTGACGTAAGGGCAAGCAGTATCACCCATTTGTCCTTGTAGCCGAGGAACGGTGTCACAGAATCTTCACCCATATACGGGGCTACGGTAATTGCATCGAAGGAGAGCTGTTCGAAGAAAGCCTTAGCGTACATCTTTGAAGTGTTGCCGATATCTCCCCGTTTTGCATCTGCAATCACAAATATATCAGGATAATTCTTCCTGATATAGTTAAGGGTCATCTCAAGGGATTTCCAGCCGTCGGTCCCGTTGCATTCATAGAAGGCAAGGTTTGGTTTATATGCTACGGAATAGCTGGCTGTGGCATCAATTATGAGCCTGTTGAATTCGAAGACCGGATCTTTTTCCCTGAGAAGGAACTCTGGGATCTTATTATATTCGGTGTCAAGGCCAACGCACAGGAATGATCTTTTTCCCGTGATGTTTTCAAATAACTTTGTTCTGTTCATATAAGAGTGTCAGATGTTGCTCTCTTTGAGACGCTCTGCATTTTCAGCCATCTGCAGCTTGTCAATTATCTCCTGTATGTTTCCGTCGAGGATCGAAGGAAGATTGTACATGGTCAGGTTGATCCTGTGGTCGGTCATTCTTCCCTGGGGATAATTGTAAGTGCGGATCTTGGCAGAACGGTCACCGGTAGACACCATTGTTTTCCGCTTATGCGACACTTCATCGAGGTACTTCTGGTATTCGAGGTTGTATAACCTTGTCCTGAGCTCCTTCAGTGCCTTATCGTAATTCTTCAGCTGCGACTTCTCATCCTGGCATGTAACCACAATCCCTGTCGGGATATGAGTGAGCCTTATGGCTGAATATGTGGTATTTACCGATTGTCCTCCCGGGCCTGAAGAACAATATGTGTCCTTCCTGATATCCTCGTTGCGTATCTCCACATCAAACTCGTCAGCTTCTGGCAGAACCACCACCGAAGCTGCGGAAGTATGGATCCTGCCCTGGGTTTCCGTTTGCGGCACCCTTTGAACACGGTGCACACCTGATTCGTACTTCAGGATCCCATAAACTCCATCGCCGCTGACACCCAGTACTATTTCCTTATATCCGCCGGCCGTGCCTTCAGAATAGCTGTTGATTTCAGCTTTCCATCCCTTCTGTTCAAAGAACTTGGTGTACATCCTGTACAGGTCCCCGGCAAAAATACTAGCTTCATCGCCGCCGGTCCCTGCCCTTATCTCCATAACCGCATCCTTTTCATCCTCCGGATCAGTGGGGATCAGCAGAAATTTTATCTGCTCCTCCATTTCCGGGACTTTAGCATTCAGCTCTTCAAGCTCGGCCTTTGCCATCTCCCTCATCTCATCATCTCTCTCCGTTGCAAGAAGGTCCTTCGTGGAGGTAATATTCGAAAGGGTCAGCTTATATTTTTCATAAGCCTCAATGATAGGCTGAAGATCCTTGTATTCCTTGTTCAGCTTGATATACCTGTCCATATCCGAAAGCACATCGGGCCTGGTGAGAAGATCACCGACCTCGAGGAACCTCGACTTCACCCCTTCAAGCTTATCAAGAATCAGATTATTTGCCATCAGAAAGATAATTTCGGGTGCAAAGATAAGAAAAAGGCAAAAAGGTACAAGGGGATTATTTCCTTCTCAGAGACCTCTGAGCCTCCCTCGTGATCTCCCTGAAATAAAAAAATAGCGGCATTCAATACTCGAAGACCCCAAACTCCGACTTAATGGTAAGCTTGTTCTGTTTTGCCTTCTCACACCGGCCTATCACCCCGGCCTCAAGGTTGAACCCGGAGGCGATATCAATGATCTCCGCGGCATATTTTTCTTCGGTATAGATCTCAAACCTGTGTCCCATATTGAAGACTTTGTACATCTCCTCCCACGATGTACCCGACTGCTCATGAATGATCCTGAACAACGGCGGCAGCTTAAATAGATTGTCCTTAATGATATGGAGGCCGTCCACGAACCTCATTACTTTCGTCTGGCCTCCCCCCGAGCAGTGGACCATTCCATGAATTGCCGGCCTTAGTTCTCCGAGGATGCGGCTAATGACAGGGGCATAGGTACGGGTGGGTGACAATATCATTTTCCCGGCGGTCATATTGATTTCGGGGACAATGTCAGTCAATTTCAGTCTGCCTGAGTAGATGAGGCTTGCGGGGATCGCCGGGTCGTAACTGTCAGGGTACCTGGAAGCAAGGTAGTTGCCAAAGACATCATGTCGTGCCGAGGTAAGCCCGTTACTCCCCATTCCGCTGTTGTACTCGCTCTCCCAGGTCGTCCGGCCTGACGATGAAAGCCCCACGATCACGTCCCCTTCGCGGATTCCGTCATTTGAAATCACATCTGCCCTCCTCATCCTCGCAACTACAGTTGAATCAACCACAATTGTCCTGACAAGATCACCAAGATCGGCAGTCTCTCCTCCGGTCAGCCATATCCCAAGCCCCATCTTGCGCAGATCTTCTAGGATTTCCTCGGTCCCCCTGATAATTGCCGAGATCACTTCACCCGGTATAAGATTCTTATTCCTCCCTATTGTAGATGAGAGGAGCATACCGTCGCAGGCCCCGACACAAAGAAGATCATCGGTATTCATAACGATCGCATCCTGGGCAATCCCTTTCCAGACCGACATGTCTCCCGTTTCCTTCCAGTAAATATATGCAAGCGATGACTTGGTCCCGGCACCGTCGGCATGCATAATATTGCAGAAAAACGGATCAGCCCCGAGAACATCGGGCACCACCTTGCAGAATGCATCCGGGAAGAGGCCCTTGTCAATCCCTCTAATCGCCTCGTGGACATCTTCTTTGGATGACGATACTCCGCGTTTGCCGTATTTTGATTCGCCTTGCATGATCTCAAAAAATCATCCCAAATATAATAAACTTATCTTCCACTGACCATCTTTGTCGGCTCCGAAACCCATTTGATGGCCTGGAGAAGAAGTCTCCTGTAAACCGGGTTCCGGAAAGTCGGTACATCATGCCCGCTCTGCAGGACAACAACCCGGGCTTTGCCATACTTCTTGGCCCACCCGATCACCTCGTTGCTGCTGGGTTCATCTGTTTTTAAAAGCGGAACAACACCTTCATCAACATAGTAACCCTTGTATGTCTCGTCAAATAAGTCCATCCCAGTGATCCCTTTTGTGACAGGGTGCTGTTTGCAGACCTCCGCCCTGAATCTGATGTCATGGATATAGGAGCATGCCTGGTACTCTTTCCCGTTCAGGACCGTGGGGGAGTGGAAGTATTTGCCCCCGAGGATAGCCCAGTATTCCGGCCAGGTGTCAAATGCGCAGATGCTGTGATGCAGGGCCACAAGAGGTTTACCTTCACGGATGCAATCTGCCATCATTCTCTCCTGCCCGGCGGTGATCTCCTGCCACATATGGTAAAAGACAAGGACGTCATATTCCTGCCGGTTCCCTGGCTCGAACATCCTGAACGCCTCCGGGAACTCAACAACCTTGAAAGTGACTGAAGGTAAGAATGATGAAAACATGGAGTCAAACTCTTCCCTGTTGTACTCATGGCCCCCTGTGACCACCAGCACGCGGATCTGCCTTGCATGATTCCCTGCTCCGGACAGTGTGCAGGAAAGGCCAAGGCTTAAAAGAAAAACAACCAGGTTCAGTTTCATTTCCGGAATTCATTTAATAAGCATTCCCCCTCCTGCTTAATTTCAGCCGATGAGGGGGAACACCTGTTTCAGCAAAATTGGAATTCAGAAAAATTATTTTTTGGGAGCTTCGTAATCAGTTCTGAGGACTTTGAATTCCGTCCTTCTGTTGATCTGGTATGCGATCTCCTTCTGTTCATCGTTAGCAAGCGTATTGACATAGTCATCATTCAGCGTGACACCTTCTTTCAGGAATGGATATTGCTTGTGAATGGAAGCATCCACGACCTTGGGCGTCGATTCCCCGTAACCCTTTGCAGTCAGGCGCGCAGGATCAATCCCTTTTCCGATAAGATAGGTGACCACCGATTGTGCCCTCTTCTGGGAAAGATCGAGGTTATACTCCTCGGTATCGCGGGAGTCGGTATGCGACATCAGTTCGATTGTAACGGTTGGATTGTCGTTCAGGGTCTCGACAAGCTTGTCGAGTGAGACCATCGATTCAGGCCTGAGGTCCCATTTTGCAAAATCGTAGAAAATGTTCGGAAGCTCAATAGGCCTGTCGATCGAGGTAAGAAGGATCGTGACCATGAAGTCGCGGCTCTTGTCCTGCCCCTTGGTCGTCTCCTTTTCCTTTCCGTTCAGATATCCTTTCTTGGAGGCGAGGAAGATATAGTCGACATCCTGCTTGAGCGCGAACTTGAATTCACCTCCTGTCCCAGTCTCTGCCTGGAGGTTTGAACCATCGCTTGCGATCAGCTGAACGACGGATCCGGCAACAGGCAGGCCGGTCTTTTCATCTTTGACAAGCCCTGTAACATTGAATTTTTTCGGAGGAAGCTCGAATGAATAGAGGTCATCATTACCCCTTCCCTTCCTTGTCGAGCTGAAAATGCCCTTTTCCTGGCTGTCCTCGAATATTATCCCGAAATCATCCGCAAAGCTGTTTATCGGGGATTTCATGTTTGTAACTGTCCAGGACCCGTCAGGCTGGGGTACTGCCTTGAAGATATCAAGGCCACCCATTCCGATGTGCCCGTCGGAGGCGAAATAGAGGATCCCATCATCCCTGACGTAAGGGAATAGCTCATCACCGGCAGTATTGATGTCCGGACCCAGGTTCTGCGGTGTTGACCACTCTTCGCCTTCAGCACCCCGGGTCACGACCCAGATATCCTTCGAGCCCGATCCTCCAGGCATATCCGACACGAAGTAAAGCTTCAGACCATCATGCGAAAGCGCAGGATGCGCTGCGACAAGTGAATCGGGGAGCAGCTTAATGTTTTTGGGATCAGCCCATTTGTCCCCGTTTCTCTTTGTATACATTATAATGCACCCTTTCTTCTCCCGTTTCCCGGCTTCGCACCGTGTAAAATAAAGCTCCTTGAAATCGGCAGAAAGTGTGGGGGTTCCGTCTTCAAATTCGCTGTTGATGTTTTCAACCGGGACCGGTGTGCTCCATTTTGATTTCTTGTCAAGGCGGCTTTCAAAAATATCGGTGAACCTCTGACCTGTTGCACCATGCGTTTTGTTCCCCATTGCATCATCCCTTGAGGAAGTAAAATATATCATGCCGAAATCATCGCGTCCATAGGCAGGACTGAAATCCGAATTAGGCGAGTTCAGGTCCTTCATTTCATCAACCTTATAGGGCTCGGGATTCCTTTGCCATTCCAGGGCGAGCTCGCAGGAGCGGATCTCCTGGTCGCTTTTGGAATCCGAGGGTGCGATCTGCTTGTACTTTCTGAATTCTTCGACTGCCTGCTGGTATTTGCCATTCTTCTTGAGCGACTCAGCGAGATAGTACTGTGCTTCAGGCTTTGAAAATGAGGATTTTACTGCGAGCCTGTACCAGGTCTCGGCATCTTTGGGGTCATTTGTCAGCCTGTAGCATTCGGCTATCATGTATACCAGCTCGGTCCGTGATGCCTTATCGGTTTTTCTTGCTTTTGAATAAGCATCCTTAAACAGGTCTATGGCATCGAAATACTCGCCCGCGGTAAAGGACGAATATGCCCTTTCAGTTTTTCTTTTCTGGGCATACGAACCCTGTATGTCAATGATGATCAGCAATATGAAGAACAACACAAACCGTCTCATAACTCCTCCTCAATTTGTAATAAAGGTAAAAAAATAAATGGGAACGACACCAATTTTTTTATTTAACGGCTGATCGGACTAATTATTACAACAAGAAGGGGACACCATATTTCAGATGTCCCCCAAAGCCTAAAACCCGCTTTAATCTGACCCGGATTATCTTGTGAACAGGAGTTCCCTGTATTTAGGCAGCGGCCATATTTCGTTGTCAGCAATCAGCTCGAGCTTGTCGATATGATTACGGATCTCATCAAGATAAGGTTTGACATCCTTTTCGTACACGATCGCCTTATCAAATGAATTCTCGATGACATTTGCCTTCTTCCTGGCTTCGATCATATCATTGACGAGCTTCTTGATCATCGAAATATGATCTGAAATTGTAATTATAAGCTCTTTCCTTGCGCCTGCCAGCCGTTCGAAATCCTTTTCCCCGAACACTTCCTTGATAGCCTTGACATTCTCAAGCAGGGAGGTCATATAATTAATTCCTGTGGGAACGATATGATTTATTGCAAGATCGCCCAGGACCCTGGCTTCGATCTGCACTTTTTTGGTGAATTTTTCAAATTCCACCTCCATCCGCCCCTCCAGCTCTTTTTCACTGAAAATCCCGGAAGCGATAAGCACCTCTTTTGATTCAGGGGTCAGGTAGCATTTAAGCGACTCAGGAACACCGGCAATGTTGCAGAGCTTCCTTTTTTCGGCTTCCGCATGCCACTCCTTGCTGTAGTTGTCACCCTCAAAGAGGACATTCTTTGATTCGAGGATATATTTCTTGATGACCTGGAAAATTGCTTCATCCTTATTCCGGCCCCTGGCAATAATTTTGTCAACCTCCTTTTTGAATTTCTCGAGCTGGTGAGCCACGGCGGCATTGAGAACAATCATCGAGCCCCCGCAGTTGGCTGATGATCCTACGGCCCTGAACTCAAACCTGTTGCCGGTAAAGGCGAACGGAGAGGTCCTGTTCCTGTCGGTATTGTCGAGCAGGATCTCAGGGATCTTCCCGATGCCAAGCTTGAGCTCGGTCTTCTGGGCTGGCGTCATTTTCGCTTCAGTTACCTTCCGGACGACATCGTCGAGCATTTTCGAAAGGTAGGTGCCCAGGAATACCGAGATGATTGCCGGCGGAGCTTCATGGCCTCCAAGCCGGTATGAGTTGGATTCATTCATGACCGAAGCGCGGATCAGCTCGTTGCTGTCGTGCACAGCCTTTATCACATTCACGAGGAATGTCAGGAACTGCAGGTTTGATTTTGGATTCTTCCCGGGCGAAAGGAGGTTGACCCCTGTATTGGTAGCCATCGACCAGTTATTATGCTTACCGGATCCGTTTATACCCGCAAACGGCTTTTCATGGAAAAGCACCCTGAAGTTATGGCGCCTGGCAATCCGTTTCATCACATCCATAAGCAACTGGTTGTGATCTACTGCGAGATTTACTTCCTCATGGATCGGGGCACATTCAAACTGGTTGGGAGCAACCTCGTTATGACGCGTCTTAACGGGAATCCCAAGCTTGTATGCTTCACATTCGAAATCCTCGATGAAACACATCACCCTTTCGGGGATCGATCCGAAATAATGATCCGACAACTGCTGATCTTTTGCCGACTGGTGACCCATGAGAGTCCTTTCGGCCAGGACAAGGTCGGGCCTGGCATAATAGAGAGCCTCGTCGACCAGGAAATATTCCTGCTCGCATCCGAGTGTCGCAATCACCTTCGTTACATCCTTATCGAAATACTGGCAAACATCAACGGCCGCCTTGTCAAGCTTCGACAATGCCTTGAGCAGCGGTGCCTTGTAATCGAGGGCTTCACCCGTGTAGGAGACAAATATCGTCGGTATACAAAGTGTTGTGCCAACTATGAAGACAGGAGAAGAGACGTCCCATGCGGTATAGCCCCTGGCTTCAAATGTGTTCCTTATACCCCCGCTGGGAAAACTCGACGCGTCGGGTTCAGATTGAACCAGGACTTCACCGGAGAAGCTTTCTACAACATGGCCCTTATCACCCATCTCAATAAAGCCGTCATGTTTTTCTGCAGTGCCGTCAGTCAGCGGGTGAAACCAGTGGGTAAAATGCGTCGCTCCTCTTTCAAGTGCCCACGCTTTGAGTCCGATAGCAACCTGGTTCGCTTCCGGCCTGGTCAGTGATTTGCCTTCGTCGATGGCCTTCCTGACAACATTGAACGCTTCCTTTGACAGGTAATGTTCCATTTTGTGCAGATCGAAAACGTTAAGCCCGAAATAATCGGAAACGTTTTTTGACGGAGCCTCCGTTTTGATTGGTTCCCTGCGGGTTACCTCTACCAATGCTTTAAATCTCAATATCGCCATTATATTATATGTTAGGTTCACAACAATTGACAATTATAGGTATCTTTTATCGATGGAATTCGTCCAACTTAATTATTTGATGAACAATCTAATAAAATTTAATAACCGCCCCACCCCCCTGTTTTGTTAAAATTCAACTGCCAGATTCAGATTGTCCCGCTGCAAATATAAAGAAAATTGACCATTACAAGCATAAATTATATATTTTTCCTCAATATACCCTATTTTTTAAGGGATTATATCTGATATTTATACTGTTTTTTTGTCAACAACCCATATTTTTCAGAGGGTGTGCTGACTTTTATACCGCCTGCAGGCTGGTCAGGTTAAATTCCGGGAAAAACATGAAGAGCATTAAAACCGGTTTAAGGGCGTTTCCACAGAGGAAGGGATAAATTTTAATTTTCCATGCTTTTCTCATAATGAAGTTATTTGTTATATTTGTCGCCTGTTTATAAAACACCTATTACTATTTAAAACAAAACAAGTTATATAAATGTCAACACTTCAATTCTTAAGGGAGAAGGCGGGAATAGTCGTAGCCGGGATCATTGGTTTTTCACTTTTTCTGTTTGTTGTCAGTGATTTTTTCGGTAACGGAAGAGGTCAGAGAATAAAAGCAAGGAAATACTACGAAATCGGCAAGGTCGGCGATCAATACATTTCATACCAGGATTTTGAAAAACGTATTCAGAACCTTATCGAGATCTATAAATTGTCGGGAAATACCAATCTGACTGAGGCTGCCACCGAATCATTGAGGGAACAGGTCTGGCAGCAGATGGTCAGGGAAACGATCCTCGACAACCAGTATAAGAAACTTGGAGTTGGAGTGAGCAATGAAGAACTTGATGAGCTTGTGCTCGGGAACAATCCGCACCCTATCGTCCTTCAGCTTTTCACTGATCAGAAGACCGGAACGTTCAATAAGTCCTTCCTGGTAAACTTCCTCAAGCAGACGGAGGTGGATGAAACCGCCAAGAAGTACTGGCTTTTCTTTGAGGATGAAATTGTCAATGACAGGATGAGCAGCAAGTACAACACCCTTGTGGCGAAGGGGCTCTATGTTACAGGCAAGGAGGCTGAATTTGAAAAGAATCTCACAAGCAATACAGTCGACTTCAGCTTTGTAATGAAGAATTATTCCTCCGTACCTGACTCATTCGTGAAGTTCACATCCGGGGACATGGAGAACTACTATACCAGGCATAAGAACAGCTTTAAAAGGAATGCCCTGCGGGATATTGAATACGTGTCATTTGAAGTCACCCCTTCAGATGAGGACATTAAACAGGCCGAAGACTGGATAAACAAGAATAAACCTGACTTTGCAGCCGCCACGGATCCCGTCCAGTTTATAAATCTGTCGGCCGACACAAGGTTCGTTCCCCATTTCGTTACCCTTAATGAAGTTCCGGCAGAACTTAAGGATTTCGCCAGAAAAGAGGACCTGAAGGAAGTTTTCGGGCCATACAATGATAACGGGACCCTCAAAATTGCAAGGCTTATCGCCGTTGCCGACAGGCCTGATTCAGTGCATGCCAAGCACATTCTCCTGTCGGTCGGTGCCTCCAGGACCCTCGATCAGGCAAAACACATTGCCGACAGTCTTGCCACCCTGATAAAGAAAGGTACAAGCTTTGAAACTCTTGCAATGACAAATTCGGACGACAAGGGTACGGCTCAGCTTGGCGGCGATCTTGGCTGGTTCCCTGAAGGAAGGATGATTACCCCGTTCAATGATGCATGCTTTACGGGCAAGAAAGGAGACCTGCTGACTGTCGAAACAACCTTCGGGGTACACATAATAAAGATTGCAGACCAATCGAAGCCTGTAAGGAAGTATGAGATAGGAATTGTCGACAGGAAGATCAATGCCGGTTCAATGACCAATCAGAGCGTTTACAGCCAGGCAAGCCAGTTTGCCGGAACGAATAATACTTTCGACAAATTTGAAAAGGCAGTTACGGACCAAAAGCTCAACAAGCAGGTTGTGAATGACGTCACACCACAGCAAAAATCACTGCCCGGCCTTGATAATCCCAGAGGCCTGATCATCTCCTTATTCCAGACCGGAAAGGATAAGATCGTGCTGGACGCCAATCAGCAGGCCGTATTCCAGGTAGGTGACAAGTATGTTGTGGCGTACTGCACCAAGGTCCAGGAAGAAGGGATCGCACCGATCCGTGATGTTGTAAATGATATACGGTTCGCCCTTACAAAAGAGAAGAAAGCAGATATAATTTCCGCAGGTTTCATAAAGGATAAGCAGGCAGGAAAATCACTCGATGCCATTGCAAGCCAGGATATGCTCAAGGTACTGGAAGCAACCCAGATAAATTTCAGGTCCTATATGGTCCCCGGTGCAGGTTCGGAAACTGCCCTGATTGCAGCTGCCTCGGCATCTAAGCAGGGGGTGCTGGAAGGACCTGTTATTGGTGACAACGGCGTTTTCATGCTTGATGTTAATAATATAACAACATCAGCCGGCGAGGACCTTAAAGCCCTTAAAGCGAGATTGACTACAACGTATGAGATGAGGGGAGGCTATGAAGCATATGAAGCGCTGAAGAAGGCTGCCAATATTGTCGACAAGAGATATAAATTCTATTAGCAGACGATACGGGGTTTCAGAACTTGATCCTGTCCTGGTTCAGCCTGAATCGCTCGATCACTGATTCATCTTTCATTTCCCTGGAGAGCCCCTGGACAAAACCCGGGGGCGTATTGTATACATCCAGTATTATTAAGCCGTCGAGACAATCATTGAATTTCGGATCTATGTTGAATCCTATTATTTTACCGTTGATCTCGAGGTATTTCTTCAGGAGTATCGGCATCCTGTAGCCGGGCTCAATATTCATTATGATCTTTTCAATTTTATTGATGTCAGCCTCTGCCGCATCAATAAAAATCTCCCGATCGATCAGCTTATCAGGTTTCACCAGGAACTCCCTCTTGGGTGTAATATACCTGGCCTTCTCCTTGTCGAAAAAATAAGTTGAGATGAATTCGACAATTAGGCTTTTTGAGAATCTTGAGAATTCATTGCTCATGCTTACCGGTCCGATGAGGTACCTGTACTCGGGGTTGCGCAGAAGGAAGATCATTATGCCCTTCCAGAGGAGAAAGAGTGGTATCGCTTTTCGCTGGTAATCCTTGACAATGAACGATCTCCCAAGTTCCAGAGATTCCCGCATGACGGGAAGGAATTTCCTGCTTATCCTGAAGAGGGAGTTTATATAAAACCCATTCAATCCGTAAATACTGCTGATATCGAAACCCTTTCCTATCCGGTATGCCCCTACGATCCTTTTATCATCCATATCCCAGATAAACAAATGGTGATAATAGAGGTCATATTCATCGATATCCAGGCTTTTATTCGTCCCTTCGCCAACCTCCCTGAAAGTCAATTCCCTCAGCCTTCCGATTTCATTGAATATCCGGGGGATCACCCAAGCCGGGGCGCAGACAACTGAATAATTCCCGGTGGTGAACAGCTCATACTTCTCCCGGAGGCATTCGAACTCCGCCGCAAGCAAATCAGCCGCGACCGGATCAGCAACAGGCTGGACTTCAGCCTTTTTTGAATATCGGCGCTTCAAAAAGAAATTTCCTGCCTCAAGGGACGACCCGAGAAGATAAGTCCTTGCTCTCAGGTATCTTCCATACCTTGCAATGTCCCTGAAATCAGATTGCTCCTTTAAACTTACCGGGGATCCAATCCTGACTTTTACGATCCGGTTCTTTTTATTGTCCAGTTCCGATGGCAGGTCTGCAAATCTGGTGAGCGGGTTCAGCTTCCTTAATATAAATGAAAGCTTTGATTTTGTTCCGTGAAAATAGACGGGTATTACCGGGACCCTCGCATTTTTAATGAACTTAAGTGCCGCTGTCTGCCATTCGGAATCCAGCATGTACTTTGAGATCTCGAATTCGGAAGTCACCTCACCCGCAGGAAAGAGCCCCAGGCAGTGATTATTCCGAACATACAGAATCCCATCCCTTACCCCTGTGAACAGTGATTTCCTTTTGTATGGACCTTCAGAATTTTCTACAGGAATTATTATTTCCTTGAGAGGTTCTATTCTCTGAAGGCTTTCGCTTGCCATTATTTTGAAATCCTTTCTTTTCTCAAGGATGATTTTCAGAAGCAATATAGAATCTATACCCCTGTAAGGGTGGTTTGAAACCGTGATAAAGCCACCCGAATCAGGTATGTTCCTGAGGTCTTCCTCAGGGATCTCATATTTCAGGTCCAGTTCGTCGAGAAGGGAATTAATGAGCACTACCGGATCCTTTTCGCAGTTGCTGCAGTATACTTTGTTAAGTTTCTTATACTTGAGAATCTGGAGCAGCGTTTCCTCGACAATCGTTCCTTCGGGGATGTAAGATTTTGAAGTTTCGTTTGAATGGTTGAAAGGAAGAAGTCTCATGTCGGAACCGATCTGGTTTGGTCGGGTTAAAGATAGTGATTTTTTTTAGAGGATTCAGGGTTTCACGGATTGGCTCGTTGTCACTCTGTGTAAGTTCTTAAAACAAAAAAGCCCTACAGTTTCCTGAAGGGCTTTTGTTTTAAGTCGGCGACTATCCCGTCGCTATCCGCCTCACGTCGGACAGGACGGGAC
>JGI20214J51088_10000301_pt1 | contig 35574 bp, 33 predicted proteins | sample WetSurMetagenome_FD_51088 | JGI IMG/M metagenome (IMG submission 51088) | reverse complement strand
ACAAAATAACCTGTCATCCCGAATTCCGACAAATCGGAGCTTGCGGAGATTTGGAGGAATGAGGGATCTCCTTCCTCACAGCAGGTACATATAAAAAAGATGTGTACAAAGATTAGGGGGGGACAGGGGGTGAGGCATTCAGGTAGTTACCAGATCTTCTCCATCAGAAGTACATTTCTCAGCTCGTTTGGAGTAAGGTTTTCCCTCATTTCACCGGAATCGACAACAGTTATAAATCCCGATTCTTCAGATACCACAATAATCAGGGCATCAGTATGTTCAGACATCCCTACCGCCGCCCTGTGCCTCATTCCGAACCGGGGTGGCAGAGAAACCTGATCAGTCACAGGAAGCGGGCACCGGGCTGCAAGTATAACTCCTCCTTCAATTAATACAGCCCCGTCGTGCAATGGTGTGTTTTTGAAAAAAATTGTTTCAAGCAACTCTGCGCTGATATTGGCATTAAGAATCTCTCCTCCATCTGAATACAAATCCAGGCTGCTTTTTCTCCCGATGACTATTAGTGCACCGGTTTTTGCTGAAGCCATTTTTTCACAGGCTCTCACAATCTCTTCAGCCTCTTTGGGGCTTCCAGATTCATCCTTAACTGATGAGAATAGTCTGAGTATAGGGAACCTGTTACCTGATAAGTATCTGTTTCCGATCACCAGAAGGAATCTTCTTACTTCCTGTTGAAATACAATTATCAGCGCTATTACACCTACACCTATTATTTGTCCAAGTAAAGCACTGATCAGCTCCATATTAAGAGCCTTCACTACAAGCCACGACAGGTAAATAAAAAATATTCCGAGGAAAATGCTGAATGCCGCAGTACCTCTGATAAGCCTGTATAACTGAAAAAGGATCAAGGCGACGAGAACTATATCAATTATATCGAGTACTGTAATGTGAAATGGCATAGGTATATATTAATCATCAAATTTAAGAAACAATTCTCTGGTGTTCTATAAAGACTCCGGTTTCCTGAAGTTTTTAAACAGGCGCACAGTCTGTACTGCTTCCCTGACATCATGAACACGCAATATATCAGCTCCGTTAGCAAGAGCAATTGCATTTAATGCTGTAGTTCCGTTAAGAGCTTCATCTGCTGATATTCCCAGGGTCTTCCAGATCATAGATTTCCGGGAGACACCAATGAGCAAAGGCAACCCGGCTATTGAAAAATCATCAAGCCTTCGCAGAAGTTCAAAATTATGATCGACTGTCTTGCCAAAACCGAATCCGGGATCAATAATAATGTCCTTCACCCCGACTGTCTGAAGACGGAATATTCTCTCACCGAACCACTTCAGGATGTCCGCCACTACATCATCATAAACAGGATTATTCTGCATAGTACGAGGGTCTCCCTGCATATGCATCATAATATAAGGAACATTCAGTGTCTGAACAATGCTGAACATCTCCTTATCAGATTCACCCCCTGAAATATCGTTTATTATATGGGCCCCGCCTCCGAGAATCGCTTCTCTGGCAACAGCCGATCTGAAAGTATCGACAGAGATAATTGCCTCAGGCAGCTCTTTCGAAATCAGCTTTACGGCATTTATAACCCTTCTGCCTTCATCATCTTCGGAAATATCCTGAGCCCCTGGCCTTGAGGAGTATCCACCTACATCAAGAATATCGGCTCCCTCCTCCACCATCCTGACTGCTGCCTTGAGAACTTCGGAATCAGACATATATCGACTGCCTTTATAGAAGGAGTCAGGTGTTACATTCAATATCCCCATAACCTTTGGAATCTCAAGGTCAAGGAGCTTTCCTCCTGCATTTATATATCTTGGTTTATCGGGCAAAGCACAATTTATTTGATAGCCGAAATTAGTGAAATATTTAAAACCGGCAATCTGATTTTTATCTTTGATCCGCTGTTATTACATTTGTGGTAAATGAAATCTGATTTAGAATGAAGCTGTTCGTAATTGAAGGAGTTGACGGTGCAGGCAAGTCGACACAGATCAAGCTGTTGAGAGAATTTTTCTCAAAAAAAGGATATGACTGTGAATATATGCACTTTCCAAGGACCGAAGCCCCATACTTTGGAGAACTTATTGCCAGATTTCTCAGGGGTGAGTTTGGTTCGATAAACAATGTCGATCCGTATCTTGTAGCCATGATTTATGCAGGCGACAGAAAAGATGCCTCTGAAATGATAAATAAATGGCTCAATGAGCGAAAAATTGTGCTGCTCGACAGATATACCTATTCCAACATTGCCTATCAGTGTGCCAAATTAACAGGAACAAAGGCTCAGGATGATCTTATGAATTGGATTCTATCTCTGGAATTTGAACATTTTGCAATTCCTGAACCCGACCTGAATATATTTCTCGATGTACCCTTTGCGTTTACCGAGAATAAGCTGCTAAATGCCAGGACAGGCAGTGATCGTTCATATCTGAATGGCACAAGGGACATTCATGAAGAGAGCATGGATTTCCAGAAAAAAGTCCGTGACATATACCTTAAAGTAGCTCTGAATGATAAACGGCTGGCAGTAGTTAATTGTAGTAACACTAAAGGCGATATCCTTCCACCTGAAAGTATTTTCAACCTGGTTTTAAAAGTAATTAATGAAAGGAAGCTTATTTAAAATGAAACTACTCCGATCTGCAAGCAGAATAGTCATTGGCCTCGTTTTTATGTTTTCAGGAATCGTCAAGGCAATTGATCCCCTTGGCTCAGCTTACAAATTTCATGACTACTTTCAGGCATTCCATATCGGTTTCCTTAACTCATTAAGCCTCCCGCTTGGGATCTTATTGTGTACTGCAGAATTCATTTCAGGTTTCTCAGTGCTGACAGGGCTAAGATATAAAACCGGGATCTGGGGCGTCATGATCCTTATGGTGATCTTTACTCCTGTTACATTTATCCTTGCCCTGACAAACCCGGTTTCAGATTGCGGATGTTTCGGTGATGCAATTCATCTTACAAACTGGCAGACTTTCTGGAAAAATATTGTAATTATAACTCTGTCAATAATTCTTTTCATCAACAGGAATCAGGTAAAAAGTGTATTAAGCATTATAAATGAATGGGTCATAATCTCCTGTACGATTGTTATTTTCGTTTTCTTTTCACTTTATAACCTGAGATACCTGCCTGTGATAGATTTTCTGCCATATAAAACGGGTGTAAAAATTACTGACAAAATGGTTATCCCTGAAGGTGTACCTGCAGATCAATACCGGACAACTTTTACCTATGAAAAAGATGGAGTTAAAAAAGAATTCACCCTTGATAACTATCCGGCCAATGATACTGCCTGGAAATTTATCGATCAGAAATCAGTTCTTGTAAAAAAAGGATATGTCCCTCCTATTCATGATTTTGTAATCAGTAACATGGAAGGTGAAGATCTTACTGCGAACATCCTGTCAGATCAGGGTTATTCGTTACTGATGATCTCAAAAAAACTTACTGAAGCCGGGAAAAAACATCTGGAAAAAGGATTTGAATTTGGAANGTTTTGCTTTGACAAAGGCATTGATTTTTATGTAGTTACTGCTTCAGGTACAGACGAAGTCAGGAGTTACAATAACGGGCTCGTATTTTGTACTGCCGACGAAACAACTCTTAAGACCATGCTTCGTGCCAATCCTGGATATATTTTAATTCAAAACGGAACGATTATTGGCAAATGGTCATGGGCTAATATTCCTGACAAGGAGTGGTTTGGGAATTTGTTATTACAGAATCCTGTTCAGAAATAATTACTGATTACAAATTTGATTTTTTGTACCTTTAAATATTATTACTTTATAAAACATTGATTTATATGAGAAAGAAGATTGTTGCCGGGAACTGGAAAATGAACATGGATCTGGCTGAAGGCCTGAAGTTTGCAGGTTCAATTGATAAACATTTCAGAGAAAATCCTTCTGATAAGGCACTGGTTATTTTATGTACACCTTTCATTCATCTTGCCGGGGCACATGAAATCCTGAAAAAAGGNAAAATTGCTCTGGGTGCACAAAACTGTGCTACAGAAGCTTCAGGCGCATATACAGGTGAAGTATCTGCATGGATGGTTAAAAGTACAGGGGCTGAGTATGTTATTCTTGGACATTCCGAAAGAAGGAGTTACTATCATGAAGATGACAAGCTTATTAACAAAAAAACTTTGCTGGCATTAAACAGCGGATTAAAAGTTATTTTCTGCTGTGGTGAAGTCCAGAAGGAAAGGGAATCCGGGAAACACTTTCTGATAGTAAAACGTCAGCTTGAAGAGGGTTTATTTACTCTTACTGAAGAACAGATGAATATGATCGTGGTTGCATATGAACCTGTTTGGGCAATAGGGACAGGCCTTACCGCTTCTCCCGAACAGGCGCAGGAGATGCATAAATATATCCGCGATCTGGTAAAAGAAAAATATGGAAACGANTGTGCGAAAAAACTTCCGATCCTTTATGGCGGCAGCTGCAAACCTTCAAATGCAGCAGAGATCTTTTCAAAACCCGATGTTGATGGTGGCCTGATCGGTGGTGCTGCTCTGAAAAAAGAAGATTTCGCAGCAATTGTTGATGCGATAAAATAATCAGAACATTAGCCCCCCACCCCCCCTGCTTTGCTTCGCTGAAGCTACGCGAAAGCGAAGAAGGGGGGCTAACTCCCGGCTCTGGATGAAACATATAGGGGGAAGGGGGCAAAAAGTATTGTTAACTTATTTTTTATGTCAAAGAAGATTATATTTCTGACACTTTGTTTTGTACTCTCATTCTCCGGAAAATTGCTTTCCCAGACAAGATCTGCCTTCTCCGGCGATGTCACAAAATTCAGGACAGAACTAACTTCTTTTATGGGACCAAATCTCAATCCTGAGCAGACGGCTAATCTGAACATATTCCTTGCCAGATGGGACAGTGCTGCTTTCAGTAAAGAGAACATGGTAAGGATCATTGACATCTCAAGTCAGCTCTCATCAAGACAAATAAGAACTGTTCCCCATTTTTACGACTACCTTATAACTCTTAATCATTTCATAACTTATAAAACTGATCCTGCTTTATTCACCAACTGGCTGACAGGATTAAGTGAAATTGTTTTCAGTCCGAGGTTTTCAAATGAAAATATTGACAGGTATTTTAAGAATACTTCCTCAATGATTAAGGATAATGTACTTTTTGAGTCGGCAAGTGTCAGATGGAAAGTAAAAAATTATACTCTTAAGTTTTTACACGATACAACTTTTTATGTATCTATTACCGATGCTACCCTTACGTGTTATTCACAGAAAGACAGCACAGAAATTTACAATGTTACCGGAAACTATTACCCTGAAATACAACAGTTAATAGGAACAAAAGGTGTTGTAACGTGGGAAAAAGCAGGTTATCCGAAATCAGATGTTTTTGTAGAACTTAAAAACTATTCACTTAACCTCACCAGAAACAGGTTTTCGGTTGATTCCGTAAAACTCAGGCATGCCACCTATTTCAAAGAGCCTGTGCTCGGAGTACTGACTGACCAGGCTATCAGCTTCAGTAATAAAGACAAAGCAAACTATCCGCAGTTCCAGACTTATGAAAAAAAATTTCAGTTAAAGAATATTTATGAGGGAGTGAATTATGAAGGAGGACTCTCATTTGAGGGTGCCAATGTAAAGGGTACGGGAGAAAACTATTTTCCGGCGGCAATCACTCTTTTCAGAAATGACACCTTATATCTTAAAATACGATCCAAAGAGTTCCTGTTCTCAAAGTCTGGTTTAAACAGCCAGGAAACATCTATTTCACTTTACCTTGATAAAGACTCAATATACCACTCAAATCTCGGATTCTCATATTTTGCTTCTACCAGGCAGGTGAACCTTTTCAGGACTAATAATCCTATCTCACGAAGCCCGTATTTTGATTCATTCCATAATCTTGACATGTATTTTGAGTATCTGTCATGGAATATGAAAGAATCAAAAATCATACTCTCACGTGCAAGAGGATCTGCAATAGGACAGGCTCAGTTTGAATCTTCATCTTTCTTCAATTCAGACTATTTTTTTCAACTCATGGGGCTTGATGATTATCATCCTTTGAACCGTCTAATAAAGTTTGCCGAGTATTATTATTCCGAAACATTTCCGGTTAAAGAGTTTGCCCAATGGCTCAACAAATCCTCTGAAATTGTTACAGGACTATGTCTTGATATGGCAAATAAAGGATTTGTATTTTACGACCGTGTAAATGACGAAGTAACAATCAAGCAGAAGACAAAGGACTTTCTTGATTCATATGCAAGGAAAAAAGATTACGATGTACTTAGTATTATCAGTGAAACAAAAGCTCCGGTTGATAATGCTTCTCTTGATCTCCATAATTACAGAATTACTGTAAACGGTGTGTCAGGTGTATTAATGAGTGATTCACAGAGAGTTGCAATTTACCCATATAAACAGCAACTTGTAATTGGTAAAAACAGGAGTATCCAGTTTGATGGAGTTGTTGAAGCCGGTCTTTTCCAGGTATTCGGACATAATTTTTCATTTAGTTATGATACTTTTAAGATCAGGTTACAGAAGATCGATTCAATTAAAATTTCAGTGGAAACTGATAAGAGAGATCAACTGGGTAATCCTGTCACGAAAGAAGTTGAGAGTCTTATTGAACTTGGGACCGCTGAACTTTATATTGATAAACCTGATAACAAATCCGGATTAAAAAGTCTTACACAGTACCCGATCATAAATGCAATAACTTACTCATATATTTTCTATGATAAAATACCAGGTCTCGAGGGAATATATAAGCAGGCAGACTTCTATTTCAAGATAGATCCTTTTACATATGAGAATATTGATCATTACACAAATGAGGATATGAACCTCTCCGGCGAATTTGTAGGAGGGAACATCATAAAACCCGTTCATCAGTTCCTGACCATACAGGAGAATAATTCGCTTGGTTTCAATATGGTAATACCGGAGGAAGGGATAGAATTATACGGTTCCAAAACCAGGTTATACAATGCTTTGAGTATAAGTAACAAAGGGTTGATAGGAAGTGGCACTCTGAAGCATCTGACTTCGGTGACCAAATCAGAGGAGTTTAAGTTATACCCCGATTCAATGATCACTCAGGCTTCAACTTTTGATATGACCAAAGATGCATCCGGACAGTTCCCTGAACTTACAAGCCAGAACATTAATATCAAATGGCTGCCTCAGAAAGATGAGTTTATTGCAACCACCACTACCGGAAAATACTTCGATATGTTCGGTAACGGAACAAAACTGGATGGCTTTTTAACACTCACTTCTTCGCGACTAAATGGAACAGGGATAATAAACACTACCGATTCGAAGGTAAATTCAAATCTATTCAATTTTACTTCTAATTCAATTAAAGCAGATACAGCTGATTATAACCTTAAATCTACAACAACAAGCGGCTACTCATTCATAGCTGAAAATGCCAATACTGATATCAATTTTGATCTGAAAATGACGAAGTTCCGGTTGAACACTGACTCATCACTTGTAAAATTCCCCGAGATTCAGTATAACTGCACAATGACTGACTTTTCATACAATATGGAAAGCAGGGTACTGGAAATGGAACAGAAAGGCAAATCAAATACACCGCTTTTAACAGCCGATAAACTTCTGAAACTTGATTTTTCAAATCTCGACAAACCAACATTCTTTGCTACAAATAACCTGAGTGATACGGTAGCTTTTTCCTCGTGGAAAGGTAGCTATCATCTTGATCAGGAATATATTGAAGCAGAAAACATCAATTATATTCATGTAGCCGATGCACTTATTCAACCTGATAGCGGGAAAATAATAATCAACAGGAGGGCAAAAATACAGCAGATGCAGAATGCAATTATTGCGGTCAATAACAGACATATTCTGCACTCAGCGAAAATTGATATAGAATCTTCAAAAAGATACACAGGAAGCGCTGTTTTCGATTATATGGATGAAGATAAAAAGGTGCAGCAGATCAGTTTCCCGGAGCTAATGGTTGATACTCTAACCACGACGGCCAGGGGATATATAGCTGCCAAGCAGAATTTCATGCTCAGTCCGGCATTTTCATTTGAAGGTGATGTAAAACTCTCAGCCAGGGCTGATCTTCTATCATTTACCGGAGCAGCCGGCATTTCTCATAACTGTGCCGGAATGAAGAGTTACAATATCAAGTTTAAAGCTCCTGTTGATCCTAAAAACGTCATGATACCTGTCAGCGATAAGCCACGGGACATAAATGACAATATGGTCTTCTCAGGTTCATTTATTAATGCTGATTCAATACATATCTATCCTGCATTTCTGTCAGCTCAGAAATCATGGACAGATGTTGGCATCGTTAATGCAAGTGGTTATCTCTATTATGAAAAAGCCAAAGGAAGATATCTTATAGCTTCTCAGGAGAAAATTGCTGATCCAACCCTGCCCGGAAATATGATTGCATTCGATAAAAATTTCTGTGTTATTTCAGGAGAAGGAAATATCAATTTAGGTGCAAAATTCGACCTCTTTAAATTCTCGAGTGCCGGGAAAGTTATACATGCAATTGATTCCGGTAAAGTAACTCTGGAAACGATCATTGCTCTTGATTTTCATTTTTCAGCAGAAGCACTTAAGGTTATGGCTGATGAAATCAGGATGATGCCATCACTTAAGCCGGTTAACCTGAACTCCGATCTAATTAATAAAGGGATGAAAGATCTTCTGGGTATACCTGCAGCTACCCAGCTAAAAGAGGAAATGGACCTTTTCGGCACTTCAAAAAACCTTCCGAAAGAATTCACTTATGAACTCCTGCTAAATGATGTAAATCTTTTCTGGAATGAACCTACATCCTCTTTCAGGTCGACAGGAAAGATAGGAATCGGATTCATCGGTACTCAACCTGTTAATACTTTTGTTGACGGATATATCGAAATTCAGCGCAGAAGATCGGGAGATATGATAGATGTATATCTCAAAGCTGATGAATCAACATGGTATTATTTCTCATATTTCAGAGGCGTCCTTATGGCCCAGGCAGGAAATAACAATTTCAACTCTATTCTCGTAAATACAAAGCTTAATGACAGGAAACATCCTGAATCATCAGTGAGAGTACCATATACTTATATGATTTCAGTTGAAGACAGGCTTAACCGGTTCCTCAGAAGAATGGCCAGTAATAACGTCGAAGAAGAGCCTGTTACAAGATAGTTGTCTTACCTCTCTCACCAAGTTCTATCAGCTCCATATCATGAATCTTCTTTCCGTCAATCTGAAACCTGATTACTGTCATGAATTTGTGAAATCCGTTATACCCGGCAGCACCTGGATTTACAAATAGAAAACCAGCTTTTTTATCGTAAATTACTTTAGCAATATGTGAATGTCCGCATATAAATAAATCCGGAGGATCTTCGTAAATTCCGGTCCGTACTTTAATATCGTAATGACCCGGAGTACCACCTATATGAGTTATCCATACCTTTACCTCTTCTGCCTTAAATTTCAGATTTTCCTTATATACCTTTCTGACTAATGCATCATCAATGTTGCCAAAGACTGCTCTGAGTGGCTTAAAGGCAGATAGCTTATCAGCAGTTTCTATATTACCAATATCACCGGCATGCCATATCTCATCACATTGTAAAAAATGATCAAAAAGCCGGGGATGAATCCATCCATGTGTATCTGAGAGAAGGCCGATCTTCATTATAAATAATTCATTTACAATATCTTATTCCTATTCCTTTAATCCCATATCTCTCTTATCAACTTTGCCCCCAAGCCCCCCTTTAGGGGGGTTGGGGGGCAAGACGCTAAGTAACACAAAGAAATTCAATTGTAACCGGAAGGTTGACCCAAAATATCTATTTTTGTACAAACTGATTGCCATGCAGATATTTTATGCTCCTGATATATCCGGAGAAATGTACACCCTCGACGAAAATGAATCAAAGCATATTATAAGGGTTTTGAGGATGACAAGAGGAACAGCTGTAAAACTGATCGATGGAAAAGGTAATCTGTATGAAGGTACAGTAGCTAATCCTGATCAGAAAAAATGTACAATTTTAATAACCAGAATAACCCCGGATTTCGAAAAACGGAATTATCATCTTCATATCGCAATTTCACCTCTGAAGAATCCTGACCGGTTTGAATGGTTCATAGAAAAAAGTGTTGAAATCGGTGTTGATGAGATTACTCCGCTTATCTGCAGAAACACTGAAAAGCCCGGAATAAAAAGCCTCAGAGTCAATAATCTTATTATCTCAGCGATGAAACAATCGCTCAAAGCAACGAAGACCATCCTGAATGAATCATGCAATTTCAAAGATTTTATAGATATGAAATCAGATGCTATCCGTATGATAGCACACTGCGATGATTCTCTGATAAGAAGAGGAGTGGCTGATGTGTATACTAAAGGCCGGAACGCCATTATTCTTATAGGACCTGAAGGCGATTTCACCATAAAAGAGATTGATTCTGCAGTTAACAGCAAGTTCATACCTGTTCATCTTGGAACAAGCCGTCTGAGAACAGAAACGGCAGGGATTGCTGTCTGTCATTCCATATACTTTATGAATCAGTAGAACAGATTTCATCTGGCAATAAAATTAATCACCTCACCTATCTTTTTCTTAGGAACCTTATAGATTTCAGTATACTTGCAGTTCTGGCATGTCAGAAATGTAAAACGCCTTGTATGAAGTTCAAATATCTTTGTCCAGAGACTGCTAAAAGTCCACATTTCACCAATTTCGTACTGTTTATTGCCGCATTTCTGGCATGTATATTTCACAACCTGATTCTGCTCCTTGTTCATGATTCCTCCTTTTTAATATTTTCCGATTTAGATTTCCATCTGCCTGATTTTCGAAGAGCCTGGTCGATAATATATTCAATCTGCCCATTTGTGCTGCGAAATTCATCTGCAGCCCATTTTTCCAAAGACTTTAGCTTCTCCGGGTCTATCCTGAGAACAAATGGCTTTTTCTCACTCATGTTATGAATGCAAGGTTCCAGTGTTTACAATAGGTGTAGCATCCTTATCGCCGCATAGAACAACCATCAGGTTGCTTACCATAGCTGCCTTCTTATCATCATCAAGCTCAACAATCTTTTTATCGGCTAATTGCTCAAGAGCCATCTGAACCATTGAAACAGCACCTTCAACAATTTTGAATCTTGCAGATACTACTGCAGAAGCCTGTTGCCTTCGCAGCATAGCATTTGCAATTTCCTCTGCATAAGCTATGTAGTTAATCCTTGCTTCAATGACATTTATGCCTGCCATCTCAAGACGTTCCTTGATTTCACGTTCAAGCTCATGATTAACTTCTTCACCTCCGCTTCGTAAGGCAATAACCGCTTCATGATCCTCAAAATTATCATAAGGATATAAACCTGCCAGTTTACGAAGTGCCGCGTCACTCTGTACCAAAACAAAATGCTGGAAATCATCTACTTCAAAGACCGATTTAAAAGTATCGGCAACCTTCCATACCAGCACCAGGCCAATTTTAATCGGATTTCCGATCTTGTCATTTACCTTGATAGGATCGCTGTTAAAGTTCCTGGCACGAAGAGATACCACTCTGGTAATGTAGAATGGATTTACCCAGAAAAAGCCATTGTCTTTAATTGTTCCTTTATAGGCACCGAAAAGAACCATTACACATGAACTGTTTGGATTAACCACCCTAAAACCAAGGATGGTAAAAATGAATAGCAGTGTCATAAGAACTCCAAGCCAGATAATCTCATAAGCAAATCCGGCAATTGCTCCACCTAAAAACAATATTGCCATAAGTGAAGCTAAATAACCCGATATGGGTTTTGCAGAAAATTCCTGTTTCATTGTAATTGATATTAATTTAATATCACAAAGATATTATATTGAATTGTAATAAACAAATAATATTCATTATTTATTTTTCAAAAAGGGAGTTTCTTCGGATAACGATTGTGATGTCATACAAAGAATTTAAAAGTTTTAGGAGATGGAGATCCCTCACTGCCGATTAGATGGCAAACATAGAATATAAATGATTCGGGAGATGGAGATCCTTCATCCGCCAGCCGGCGGATTCGGGATTCCGAATGCAGCCATACCTGAGCTTGTGAAGGTTTGGCGTAATGAGGAACCGAGTTACGATTAATCGGGACGAGCTCCACGAAGCAAGTCAAACATGGGATGCAGTATAGATACTCTGGGTAATAGGTGACACAGTAATATATAAAAAAGGAAAGCTGTCCTTTTTAGACAGCTTTCCCTGGTGAAATTTTAAACTTGCTTCCTGATTTTTCTAATCAGGTTCCTTGTCAAACTTTTCCCGGGAATTACTTTTAATTGCCCGAGAACGGAAATCACATCCCAGAATTCAGAGTTTAATCCCCATGCATCTTCAATAAGATCTATTTCTTTAACTTTGATATCCCGGTATGAAATAAACTGAGTAGAATTTAATCCCATAGGCTTCATGTTTTCTATTTATGTGAAAACGGCCTATTTAATTAAATATTACATTTTATGAAATATTTAATTATTTCATCACGTTGGCTCTTCTGGCTCTTTGCAGACCTACTTCAAAAGGGGCTTTAATTCAGAGTAAGACTGATTTTCTTCTCTATCATCAGTTTCCGCATATTTATCAATGCATACCTCATCCTTCCCAGAGCTGTATTTATGCTAACATCGGTAATTTCAGCAATCTCCTTAAAGCTCAGCCCTGCATAATGTCGCAGAATGACAACTTCGCGCTGATCATCAGGCAGATTACTTATCATTTTCCTGATATCCTGATGAATCTGTCTCTTTATCATATCATCTTCAACATTATCTTCGGCGAAACGTTTAGAATTAAAAAGATCTGACTCATAGTTGTCATTTGAAATGGTATTCATCTGTTTTATTCTGCGGAAATGGTCAATAATCAGATTATGAGCTATACGCATAACCCAGGAGAGAAATTTACCATTATCGGAGTATTTTCCAGCCTTAACAGATTGAATAACCTTCAGGAATGTATCCTGAAAGATATCTTCAGCAAGAGCCTGATCGCGAATATAGAGACTTATATAAGCGAAAACTTTGTTCTTATGACGATGAATTAGTTGCTCAAAGCAGGACTGCTCGCCTTTTATGAACCTCAGTATCAGTTCATAATCGGAAATCGTTTTATTCATAACTCTCTCTTTTAGTAATTAAACAGAGTAGAGATATTTTCTATAGGCAGTCTTCTTTAATGTTGGTTAGCATTCGTAATACAAAGAAAGTAANTTTTTTAACTTGAAAGTGCTACTTTTGCTTTTTAACGTATTTTTAATAGAATCTTAATTTAATCTTAATATTTTAAAATAAGTACCGGATATGCAGGGGAGTATAGAAATCAAGGGGGCGCGGGTTCATAATCTGAAAAATGTAAGTCTAAAAATACCAAGAAATAAATTAGTAGTAATAACAGGCGTTTCCGGTTCCGGGAAGTCATCACTGGCTTTTGACACAATCTATGCTGAAGGACAAAGAAGGTATGTTGAAAGTCTTTCATCGTATGCCAGACAGTTCCTGGGAAGAATGAACAAACCCGAAGTAGATTTTATAAACGGAATCCCTCCTGCCATAGCTATTGAACAAAAAGTAAGCTCAAGAAATCCACGATCAACCGTGGGCACATCCACTGAAATTTATGATTATCTCCGGCTTCTTTTTGCCAGAGTCGGTCGCACATTTTCGCCGGTTTCCGGCAAAGAGGTAAAAAAACATAGTGTCGATGATATTGTAGATTATCTAGCCACTCTTACTGAGGGAACCAGGGTAATCCTTACCTCATCAGGAGAGATACCGGAAAATATAAAAGCAACAGAATATTTTTCATTCCTGAGCAAGCAGGGATTTAACAGGATAGAAAAGAACGGCGAATTAATTAAAATAGATGAACTTGGGTCTTTTGATGAATATCAATCAGGAAAGCAGATAAACATCGTTATTGACAGACTTGTAATAAGTCATTCATCAGACAGTTTCAGCAGAGCAGCCGATTCAGCCCAGACTGCATTTCAGACAGGTAAAGGCTACTGTGAAGTGGTTATTCAGAAGGATTCAGGAATAGAACGGGTGAAGTTCTCAAACAAATTTGAAGAGGATGGATTGCTCTTTGAAGAGCCAACAGAATACCTTTTCAGCTTCAATAATCCTATTGGCGCCTGTCCTGTATGTGAGGGATACAGCAAAATCATCGGTATCGATGAGAACCTGGTTATCCCTGATCAGAACCTGTCGGTATATGAGGATGCCATTGTATGCTGGAAAGGGGAGTCAATGAAGAAATGGAAGGAAAGACTGATTGTCAATGCGGAACAATTTGGATTTCCTATTCACAAGCCTGTATATCAGCTAACTGATGAACAAAGGGAACTCCTCTGGAAAGGGAATAAATATTTTTATGGGATAAACAGGTTTTTCCAACACCTCGAAGAGAAAAAGTTCAAGATCCAGTACAGGGTTCTGCTGAGCAGATACCGTGGAAAAACCACCTGCCCCGAATGCAAAGGTTCGAGGTTAAGGAAAGAGGCCGGCTATGTAAAAATTGCAGGCAGATCAATTCAGGACATGGTCTCAGTTCCTGTCGGCAAATTATATGACCAGTTTGCCGGAATCAAACTTAATAAAGAAGATGCTGAAATTGCTGAAAGGCTTATTAAGGAAATCACGGTAAGATTAAGATTCCTTTTAGATGTCGGCCTTCCGTACCTTTCACTTGATAGATTATCGTCGACATTATCAGGTGGAGAATCACAAAGAATCAATCTTTCAACATCTCTGGGAAGTAACCTTGTAGGGTCAATGTACATTCTTGATGAGCCCAGTATCGGTCTCCATCCGCGTGATACAAACCTGCTGGTAAAAGTTCTAAAAGAACTCCGCGATCTTGGAAATTCAGTTCTTGTTGTTGAACATGAAGAAGAGATAATCAGAGCTGCAGATGAGATTATTGATATGGGACCGGAAGCTGGTAGGCTGGGTGGGGAGGTTGTTTACCAGGGAGGTCTCAATCTGACTACTGAAAACAAATCTCTCACGGCCGGATATCTCAGTGGCAGATTATCTGTTCCTGTTCCTAAGGTCAGGAGGAAGTGGAACAGTTTCATAGAGATAAAAGGTGCCCGGGAAAACAATCTGAAAGGGTTTGATATTAAATTTCCACTTCATACGATAACAGCTGTAACCGGTGTAAGCGGTTCAGGCAAGTCAAGCCTTGTTTCAGATATTTTATATAAAGTACTCTCAAACAGAATAAATGGTAATAATCTGAAGCCCGGACAGTTCAAAGAAATATCCGGAGACGTTTCAGGACTAACAGGGATAGAACTGGTAGATCAGAATCCTATAGGAAAATCGAGCCGTTCAAATCCTGTTACTTATCTCAAAGCCTATGATGAAATCCGGAAACTCTACTCCGAGTTGCAGGCTTCAGTCCAGAATAACTACAGAGCATCTCACTTCTCTTTTAACATAGAAGGTGGAAGGTGTGAGGAGTGCCAGGGTGAAGGTATTATCAGAGTTGAAATGCAGTTTATGGCCGATGTGGAACTTACCTGTGAAAACTGCAAGGGTATGAGGTTCAAAAGAGAAATACTCGAGGTGAATTATTATGGAAAGAATATCTATGATATGCTAGAGATGACAATTGATGATGCGATTGACTTTTTCAATTCCCATCCGGGAAAAAATGAGAAGAGAATCGTCGAGAAACTCAAACCCCTTTCGGATGTCGGTCTCGGCTATATTAAAATGGGACAATCATCAAGTACTCTTTCAGGAGGAGAGAGCCAAAGGGTAAAACTTGCATATTTTCTTAGTCAGGAACGGGGGAACGGTCATATACTGTTCATTTTTGATGAACCGACAACCGGTTTACACTTTCATGATATTAACAAGTTGCTTAAATCGATTAACGCTCTTGTCGACCATGGTCACTCAGTCGTTCTGATCGAGCATAATCAGGAGGTTATAAAATGTTCCGACTGGGTTATTGACCTGGGGCCTGAAGGTGGGGAGGCAGGTGGTCTGGTTGTATTTGAAGGCAGACCCGAAGATCTTGCAAAATGCAGGGAATCATATACTGGTAAATATCTCGCACCCAAGCTGGTATAAAATAGACAGGGGGGTGTTGCAATACCCCCCTGCTGATTAAAAAAATGTGAGTATCGCTATTTCTTCATTTTAAATCCAAACATAATCGCAACGCAACCACTTGCAGGTGTATCCCCTGGTTTATTGAAAGCAGATACTTTAACAATAAGCTTCAGCTGCTGACTAGACTGGAGTTTGAAATCCCATGTCTTGGCATAGTTGGCATCCTTATTTGAATAGAGAACATTCTTATTTGAATCAAGAATTTTGAATTCCACATTTGGAAGTTTATCTTCTCCGCAAATTGCAACTCTGTAATCCATATCAGAATAAAATGTCTTATAAAGTTCAGCCTCTTCCCCTTCAACAAGTATTGCAGCATGGTAGTTGCCATCATGAGTATATGAACCCAGTTCAGGGAGACAAATCTTTTTAGCAAAAGCCTTACATTGGGCATTGCCATCTACAGTAGTAGCAATAATTAATATTGCCAGGACCGGGATTATTCTAAATATTCTCATAACACTATTTTTTAACGAATGTATTTCTTATTTCTGCAACAGTTGCCGAAAGTTCCTTAAATACTTCAGGAGTCATGTCAGTTTTAACTTCTGATTTCAGAACTGTAGTGTTTGATGTTTTATCAAACTCAGGTCTGACAGCTGATGTACTGATCTTAATTTTATCAAAGACTACTTTCAGTTTCTGAACCTGAACAATAAGTTCATCCACTGCAGGGTTACCTTTACTGCTGTTAAGAAGACTGATCAGGATGTCGATAGAGAGTTTCTGGTCAATAATTCTGCCAACAAGTTTATTGCCATTAAAATCTTTCATATCAACCAGTTGAGTGGAAATATACAATCCCTCGAACCATCCGCCCACTAGTACCATTGCTGCAACAGCAGGTTGTCCGTTATCTTCAAGATATGAACTGGAATTCATGAAAGTCTCACTTACAATCTCCATGATAACCTCACTGTTATTTATATTCTCTTCAAGTTTGTCGATTGTTGATTGCTCAATGGCTTTTAATATACCCAGTCCGTCAGCCATTTTCTTGGCAGCGTTCATGTAATCAATAATAAGCTGAGTCTGCTCATATAAGCTTGCAAAACTCAAATCACAGGTATATATACCAAGATTAAGAGCCATGCTTTTGTTAGTCACATACCCATTCATATTGCTCACCGAATTTAGCAGGGTTTCATCAAACCTTGCTCCTGCCGATTTGATAAGCATTGCTGATTCAAGCGGAGATGGCAGGGCATTAAATATTTTTTCAGCCTGCTTTATATCCTGGTAAACAGCCGCATTATCTTTTGGAACATCCAATTTTAAATCTTCCTTGGGAGCTTTACTACCGCCCGATTTACAGCCGACAAACAGACTCGTAAACAGCAATACTACCATCAGAATCCCTGAACTAATTCCATATTTCTTATTCATGATATAAATATTTAAGTGTCAAACCTATTTCCCGACTAAATTAGTATAATATTTTTATTTTTCAAAAACAGCTTTAAGTAATTGAAGGTATTTTTACCTTTGCTTCAAATTATTTTAAAATGATAAAATCGGAGAAAAAGCTTAAAGAACTTTCTGAAATATTTAATAAAGATAATAATATACTTATAACTGACACTATCGGATTACTTCGTGAAGAACAATCTTTAGAAGGTGTCATCGGTTTGCTCACATCCTTATATGACAGGACAGAGTATTCACAGGTGAGAAGAACCATCGAAGGATTTATGAATGATCTTAAAGATCAGGCTGCAGCTAAAGAGGTAATAGATGAAATAAGGAAGAAGTGGAAACCTGACACAATAAGTATGCTTGTTTCTTCATGCTGGCAGTCGGGCCTTGATTATTCGGAATATTCAATTGATCTTGTGCGGGTATTTCTAAACGGAGATTATGTTACTGCAATTGAATGTCTTACGGTTATTGAGGAATCTGCCAGTGAATTAAATAATAAGAGGAAAGCTGAAATCATTAAACTAATAGAGGAAAGTCCGCTTTCTCCGGTTATTGAAAAAAATGCACTGGCTCTTGAACTGATTTCAATATTGGAACGATAAATATCTTCTGATCGCTATTTTATCTTTCACCAAATATCTTACTGCCAATTCTCACTATTGTGCTCCCTTCCTCAACAGCGATTTTAAAGTCGCCTGACATTCCCATTGAAATCTCCTTAAAATAAGGCATTTCAACATATTTTTTGTTCTTAAGTGTTTTGAAACAACCGGCAAGATATTTAAACTCTTTTCGGATCAATTCAGTGTCAGTTGTATAGGTTGCCATTCCCATTAAACCACAAACTCTTATATTCTTCAATTCAATAAATTCTTTCAAATCAACCATTTCTGTCAGTTCATTAATACTGAACCCGTATTTTGTTTCTTCCATTGCAATATGGACCTGTAAAAGGCAATCTATCACAATGTCTGCTCTAAAAGCTTCCATATTAACAATTGATAATAATTTGAAGCTATCCACTGATTGAATCATTGTGATAAATGGCACAATATACTTAACCTTGTTGCTCTGCAGATGCCCGATAAGATGCCATTCTATATCGGATGGAAGAAGATCCTTCTTTTTCAGCAGCTCCTGTACCCTGTTCTCTCCGAAACATCGTTGTCCTGAATTATATGCTACCATGACATCACTGACAGGTTTTGTTTTGGAAACAGCAACCAGCTTAACAGATGATGGTAACTGAGTTTTCAGTAAGCTTAAATTCCTGACAATATCAGACATAGATATAATGCTGTTTAAAATGTAAAAATAGTGAAATGAAGGATAAAAATGAAGAGGTAACCGCAAAGGGCACAAAGTATATTGCACAAAGAACACTGAGACATTCTGAAACTACAATTCTGCTATTATTCGGCTTTCCCAATCCTGCCGCAGGCAAATCCATTCTTGCGCAGCAGCTAAATAATATTATTCTATGATTCAGCTTAGCAGGTGTATGACCAGACCACTACGGAGTTTTGGCTCGAACCATGTTGATTTAGGTGGCATGATATTACCTGAATCGGCGATTGTTATAAGCTGCTTCATCGAAACAGGAAAGAGAGCGAAAGCAACTTTCATCTCTCCGCTGTCAACCCTGTTTTTGAGTTCTCCCAATCCCCGTATTCCGCCAACGAAATCAATTCGTTTTGATCTACGCAGATCCTGTATATCCAGAACCGGGCTCAAGATCTGATTTGTCAGAATAGTAACATCAAGTACGCCAATAGGATCATTGTCATCATAGGTATTTTCTTTTGCAGATAGGCTATACCATTTTCCATCAAGGTACATTGAGAAGTTATGAAGTTTATCAGGTTTATAGATACTTATTCCTTTCTCCTTAATATTGAAACCCTTTTCAAGCTTTTTAATCAGCTCTTCCGGAGTAAGTCCATTAAGGTCTTTGACAGTTCTGTTATAATCAATAATATTCAATTGGTTATCAGGAAAATGAACTGCCAGAAAAAAATTGTATTCTTCTTTACCGTTATGTTTCGGGTTAGCGTCACGCTTCTCTTTCCCGACAAGTGCTGCCGCAGCTGTACGGTGGTGGCCATCGGCAACATATGTAAAAGGTACCTTTTTATTAAAAAGCTTTTCAATAAGTTTATTTGTTTCAGGTTTTTTTACAACCCAGAAATGGTGACCAAAACCATCCTCAGATACAAAGTCATACTCTGGCTTTTCTGAAGTAACAATTTTATTCACAATATCATCTATCTCTTTTACAGCAGGATATGCAAAGAATACCGGTTCAATATTAGCATTATTTACCCTTACATGAATCATCCTGTCCTGTTCTTTATCGGGTCGGGTAAGCTCATGCTTTTTTATAATCCCATTAAGGTAGTCATCAACTGAGGCACACCCTACTATACCATATTGGGTGCGGTCATTCATAGTTTGTGCATAAATATAAAAACCTGGCTTTTCGTCCTGTACAAGCCAGCCTTTCTTTTGCCATTTATTAAAATTATCCACCGATTTTTTATAGACCTCTTCCGAATGTGTATCAGCATCAGGTGGCAGGTCAATCTCCGACCTGGTTATATGGAGCAATGAACACTCTTTTCCCTCTGCCATCTTTCTTGCTTCATCGGTATTCATGACATCATATGGAAGACAAGCCAGATCTTTAGCTATTTCACGAGGAGGTCTTAACCCCCTGAAAGGTTTAACTATCGCCATTTCACTTTATAAGAATAAATACTACTTGTTCAGTTTATATTTCTCAATTCCTTTTCTAAAGTAACTAATAATTTGTCTGGCTGCAGCTACACCTGCATTTATGTTAGCTTCTTCGGTCTGTGCTCCCATTTTTTTTGCAGTAAAAATATATCTCCCCTGATATTTCTCTTCAAATACAGCTTTGCAATCCGGTTCAATATCTGACAGATAACAAAAATCCGTACGCTCTTCAAAGATTTTAAGCAAACCTGCTTCATCGATTAACTCTTTTCTGGCTGTATTTACAAGTACCGCATTCGGAGGCATTTTTTTCATGAGATCATAGCCAATCAGTTTATTGGTCCTCTCATTAAAGGGCATATGAATTGAGATATACTGGCACTTTAAATACATCTCTTCCAGGCTTATGCATTGTTTGGCAGCATTATTCTTCATTACTCTTTCACTTACAAAAGGATCGTAAGTGTAAGTATCCATACCGAACCCCCTTGCAATGTCCGCAACGTATTTTCCAACGTTTCCAAAGCCATGCAATCCTAAGGTTTTTATCCGAAGTTCACTGCCAGACTTCTTCCCGCTGAATCCTCCCCTTATCTGATAAAGTAACAATTCGAACACAAGTTCAGCGACCGCATTTGAATTTTGTCCGGGGGTGTTCATTGCAATAACATTGTGCTCAGTACATGATTTAATATCAAGATTATCATATCCTGCTCCTGCCCTGACAACAATTTTTAACTGTTTTGCAGCATCCAGCACTTCAGATGTAACCTTATCGCTCCTGACTATCAATGCATCAGCATCCGACACAGCTTCAAGCAGTTCTGATTTGTTTTTATAATTCTCAAGCAATGCAAGTGAGTACCCTGCAGCTTCAGCCACTTCACGGATCTGTCTTATGGCTAATGGGGCAAATGGTTTTTCTGTGGCAATCAGGATTTTCATACTATAATTAATTTTAAAGAGGGGTCTCAATAGTCTTTTTAACCGCAAAGCACGCTAAGAAAGCAAAAAGGTCACAAACATATAATACTGCTATACATCCCCACAATTATCGTGTCTTCGAGTCCTTAGTGCAAAACCTTTGTACAATTTGCGGTTCATGGATTTCGACTTTTAAGAAATCCTCTCAGTTTATTAAGTTTTAATTCTTTGATTCAAACTCTTTCATGACGCTGACAAGAGCCATAACGCTTTCCTTTGGCAAAGCGTTATAGGTAGATGCCCGGAACCCGCCCACTGATCTGTGGCCTTCAATTCCCAGCATACCTTTTGACTTCGCAAAATCAGCAAAAGGTTTCTCAAGGTCCTTATATTCAGGTGACATAACAAAACAGATATTCATGAGCGATCTGTCTTCGGGATCAGCAATGGTAGGTACAAAAAGTTTATTCCTTTCAATTTCGTCATAAAGGATTTTCGCCTTTTCAATATTCTGTTTCTGGATAGCTTTAACACCACCAAGATCTTTCAGCCATGTAAGGGTGTGCTGGGCTGCAAAGATAGCAAAGACAGGAGGTGTATTGAACATTGATTCTCCTTTTATGTGTGTCCTGTAATCAAGCATTGATGGAATAGGGCGGGTTACCTTACCGAGCACATCTTCTCTGACAATGACAAAAGTAACACCTGCCGGAGCAAGATTCTTCTGCGCTCCTCCATAAATAAGAGAATATTTTGAGACGTCAACCGGACGGCTAAAAATATCAGAAGACATATCCGCCACCAGCGGAATTTTAACATCCATATCCGTTTTAATTTCAGTCCCGTAAATTGTATTGTTTGTTGTAATGTGAAAATAGTCGGCATCTGAAGGTATAGTGTATGTTTTTGGTATATAATTAAATAGCTTCTCTTTTGATGAAGCCACTTCAACTGCATCACCAAATAATTTTGCTTCCTTAAGAGCTTTACTTGCCCATTCACCTGTGTTCAGATATGCAGCCTTTTTGTTCATCATGTTCATCGGAACCATAGCAAACTGCAGACTTGCACCTCCTCCGAGAAAAAGTACATGATATCCGGAAGGTATTTCAAGCAGTTCCTTAAAAAGGGCAATTGTGTTGTTCATGCAAGCTACAAATTCCTTACTGCGGTGTGATATCTCCAGAATTGATAATCCTGTACCTGCAAAATCTTTAATTCCTTCAATTGTCTTATCAATTGTGTATTGAGGGAGGATTGAAGGACCTGCATAAAAGTTGTGTTTTTTCATAGCGAAAATGTTGTTTATAATAATTGCTTTGTTTTGAATAATTCTTCTGCAAAAATATGCAAATTATGCCATCAGTTGTTAATTAATTACCTGTCATTTCATCTCTGTTTTAATTACATGCAACAAGCACTCCATTTTTGATTACAGGTATTTTTGTTGTGATGTCCATTGTAAGGCAAAATTCCAAACAATCATCCAGGTTTTTATCCCTCAGGCGTGATCTTTGCGCAGCTTTATCAATATAACCATGAAGGTCATTTTGTGCAATGGACCAAAGATCCATTGAAGCAACCGTTGAATCACAGATTGTTGAATAAAGACCTGTGGCCATAAGTCTTGCAGCAAATGCTCCTGCACAGATGGTATCCTCAAGATTAAACCTGTTCTTCCAGCCTGCACAGAAAAGTAAAACATCATTTTCCTGATTTATAAGCCATTCCGATAATGAACTGAAGTTGAGGAAGGAACCAATAACAGTCATTTTTGATGATTTGGCAAGATTAATTATTCCAGTCCCGTTGGTTGTGCTATAGACAATTGTTTTTCCCGCGACTTTTTCTTTTGTAAAATTAAACGGAGAATTCCCGAAATCAGCAAAATCAAGAACAAATCCATCGCGCTCTGCGGCAACGAGATAACCTTTCAACTTGTATTCCTTAGCTCTGGCAATATCTTCAACAGGAATTATTTCAGTTGCCCCGTTTGCAAAAGCAGTACAGATTGAGGAAGAGGCCCTCAGAACATCGATAATAACCACTATTGAATTAAGACAATCACCCGGTACAAATAATGCAGGCGAAAAGCATATTTCAAGTTTTCTTTCACACATGATAAACTTAACAGTTTATTTGATTTATATCGGTGAATATCAGCAAAATCAGCGGAATTTTAATACTAATTTCCCGTAGACCTGCCGGCAGGCAGGTTACGCAGGATGACGCAGATCGAAAAGCTGACATTAAACTTTCTTCTTATAAATTGGCAAGTCTACCACTTTTGCTTTAAGGTCTTTATTTCTGATGCGAATGAATATTTCGGCGCCGGTCTTCCAATATCCTTTTTTGAGATATGCCATACCTATCCCCTGTTTCATCATTGGTGACATTGTACCTGATGTTACTTCGCCAATAATCTCACCTTTGGAATCAACAACTTCATAATGCTGCCGGGGTATGCCCCGGTCTATCATAACAAAACCTTTCAGCCTTTTGTCAACTCCATCTTCTTTCTGATTGAATAACAGCGTTTTATCAATGAAATTCTTCTCATTAGTAAACTTGGTTATCCAGCCCAAACCGGCCTCTATCGGTGAGGTCTGATCATTTATATCATTACCATACAGGCAAAAACCCATTTCAAGACGCAGGGTATCTCGTGCACCCAGACCAATAGGTCTTATCCCGAATTCCTTTCCGGCATCAAAAACTGCCTTCCATAGTTTTGGTCCATCAGCATTTTTCACATATATCTCACATCCTCCGGCACCGGTATAGCCTGTGGTTGAGAAGATTACATCTTTAATTCCGGCAAACTCAATTACTTTGAAGGTATAATACTCCATGTCCACGATACTGGCACTGGTAAGTTTCTGCATGGCTTTAAGTGCCAGTGGCCCCTGTACTGCAAGCTGTGCAACATTATCCGAATCATTTATCAGGTCCTTACCAATTTTAAGACCGAACTTTGATGAATTTTTAACGCACCAGTTCCAGTCTTTTTCAATATTTGACGCATTAACAACCAGAAGGTATTTCTCACTATTGTATCTGTAAACAAGAAGGTCATCAACAATACCTCCTTTTCCATTCGGGAAACATGAGTACTGGATCTTTCCATCAAACAGAACAGATACATCGTTTGATGTAACATATTGAAGAAACTCAAGTGAAGAAGGACCTGTAACCCAGAATTCTCCCATATGTGAGACATCGAATACCCCGACTTTTTCTCTTACGGTAATATGTTCCTCATTAATTCCGAAATATTCCACCGGCATATTATACCCTGCAAAAGGAACCATTTTAGCACCTGCCTCCTGGTGGAATTTAGTAAAAGCTGTGTTTTTCATTAATATCTTAGTTTAATAGTATAGGTAATAGTTATCAATGCTGATATAATTGCAAAGGAAGAAAAGAGTTATCGATAAAAGCCTGACTATTATCAGAATTCAAGTATTTTAAACTCTACTCTTCGGTTTTTTGCCCTTCCTTTGGCGGTAGCATTATCGTCTATAGGCTGGAGTGAACCAAAACCTTTGAATTCCATCCTCGACCGTTCAATCCCTTTTTGGATCAGGTAAAAAACAACCGCTTTAGCCCTGTTTTCTGAGAGTTTAAAGTTTATTGGTTCACTACCGGTTTTATCAGTATGGCCTGATATTTCGATTCTCATCTGTGGATTATCAAGCATGATATTCAGCAGTCGCTGTAGCTCTGCAGAAGAGCCTACTGTGAGTATTGCTTTTCCTGTTTCAAAAAGGATATTATTTAGAACAACCTTCTTCCCTACCTTCACCTTAATAAGATCAATATTAAGATTATAAACCTCTTTGGGCCAGTTATCAGGAATATCAATACGTTTCATATCAGAAAGGAATCCTGTAGCACGTAAATCAACCATATACGTCTGTTTAGCAGGCAGTTTGACTCTGTAACTGCCATCAGCATCATTGCTTGCAGCAGTTCCGATAACAAGATTTGAATTCTTGTCAATAACGTCTATTTTGGCTATCACAGGTGCACCCGTTTCAGAGTCAGTTATTTTTCCTACAAGATACAATACCAGTTCTTTCACCGGTTCAGGAGCCGGCGGAGGCGGGGCCACCTCCTTAATAACAACAACAGTATCCCTGATAACAATGGTATCAGGTCTGGGAGGAGGAATTACCACAACTACAGGCCTGGGAGGCAAAATACTGCCCTGGTAAATATCGAGACCCCCATTCCCTCCGCTTCTGTTTGAAACGAAAAAGAATGAGCTGTCTTTAACAGGAGATGGATAATAAAATAACTCATCCCACATAGTATTAAGAGGGTAACCGGCATTCTTTACAGTATCCCATTCTCCGGCTTTGTTCTTCACAGAATAAAAAATATCGAATCCACCTATAGAGTTATGCCCTTTTGAACTGAACCAGAGAGTGTCACCTTTTCCGGAGAACCTTACGGATTCCTCATCATAGGAAGTGTTGATTAAATTTCCGGCATTCCTGGGTTTTGACCACTTGCGATCGCTCAGTTTCTTAATGAAATAAATATCCTTCCTTCCATAACTGTCTTTCCCATTATCTGTTACAAAATATATTTCATTACCCTCAGGAGTAATAGTAAATGATGTTTCGGAACCTTTGGTATTGATTCCGTATGGAATTGCCTCAGGAGTTTTCCATTCCCTCTTTTTGTTCTTCCGTGAAACCTTTATATCTCCGCCATTCTCATAACCAGCATAAATAAAAAGCTGATCGCTGGTTGCATTTATATAAAGTGGCGTTTCACATAATTTCGTTGTCAGATTTGCCCCAATAACCTGTGCCTGAGTCCATGAGCCATTGTTTTCCTGTGAAGAAAAAATATTCTCGTCAAATTTTGTATCGGCATATCGTTTGTCTGAATTCGGCAACTCCCTCCGCGAAGCAAAATATATTGTTTTACCGTCAGCTGATACAACTTCAGAATATTCATCAGAATTTGAGTTTATAGTAGTTCCCATATTGATGACAGCTATCCGCAAGGTATCTTTGGTAACAATAAATGCAGCGTTACACTCTTCAATGCATCTCTTCGCTGTCAGAATGTCCTTTTTTGATTTGTTCACATTTGAGGTCAGATAGCTGTTAAGTTTTTCAATAGCTTCAGAAAATCTTCCGGAGTACTGAAGAGCCCTTCCCGTCAGGAGAAGAATATCCTCAGCTACATCCTTTTTCAGTTCAAGGGCCTTTAAAAGAAACCCGGCAGCTTCTTCTTTTTTATCAGAAAAAAGTGCTGAGACTCCTGTTTTATAATTCAGTTCCGGATTTGTACTATTATACGCCACAGCCTGAAGATACTCATCAAAAGCATTATTATACCATACACCTTTTTCTGTATAATAAGAATCACCATCAGCTATATGTTTCCATGCAACATCAAATCCCGGTTTTCCTGTTTTGAAATCCTTCCGTCGGACAGAAATATCGGTTTGAGCTTCCAATGTAAAAGAGCTCAGAAGAAATACCGCAAATAATAAGTGGAGAGAATATCGCATAACATCCGGTTTTAAGAGTTATAAAAGTAGCACTTATTTCTATTAAATGAAAAATGATAAAGTTTTTATAAGTGATAACCAGGTACACTTCCATATAAAAATTTGTTTATATTTGTTTAAAATTCTTTGCATCGTTTTTTTCTGATAATAGTATGGAATACAAGTTCATAAACACAGATTATCTTAACTCTGTATCGGGAGATGATGCTGAAGTTATTAATGAAATAGTCCAGATATTTAAGGATCAGTGTATTGAAATTTACAATGAAATGCTATCGCTGAATTCTTCTAAAGATTATCTCGCGCTGGGATTGCTGGCCCACAAAGTTAAATCTTCGGTGTCAATTATGGGAATGAATGATCTGGCAGTGATGCTTAAGACATTTGAACTCGATGCAAAAAACAGCGTGTACCCGGAAAAATATGGTTCGTATATTTCAAGGTTCAAAACCGAGACTGACCTGGCAATTGTAGAGCTCGACGATCTGGTAAACACCCGCTTAAACAAGATTTAATGATAAATGTTGAAAAAAAGGATAAGATAGACATAGTATCCTTCAATGTCAATAATATCAATGCCCTGATTACTGAAGAAATAAAAGACGGGATCATTAAAATAATTGACAATTCAAACTCAAAGATTATAATTGATCTGAAAGGAGTTAATTACATTGACAGTTCAGGATTCGGTTGTTTCCTTTCTATAATGAGAGCTTCAAGGAGCAACTATGGTTCGCTGAAGTTTGCAAACCCTGAACCCAATGTGATGGAACTCTTCCGTATCCTTCACCTTCAGACAGTCTTTCAGATTTATGATGATATTGATTCCTGCATCAGGTCATTCAGTTAAGAAGTTTCTTTAAGTCAAAATACCAGTAATATGGGCAAAATACTTTGGAGGCCAGGTACGATGATCTATCCATTACCCGCAGTTATGGTCAGTTGCGGTTCTGTTCCCGAAGATTATAACATCATTACTGTCTCATGGACGGGTACAATCTGCAGTGATCCGGCTATGTGCTATATCTCGGTCAGGCCTGGGCGTCATTCATATAATTTAATCAGGACTAACCGGGAGTATGTGATAAATCTTACCACGAAAAAACTTGCATTCGCAACCGACTGGTGTGGTGTTAAATCAGGAAATAAGCATAAAAAGTTCAGTGAAATGGGGCTTACACCTGTACCGGCGTCAAAGGTAAATGCCCCACTCATTAAAGAATCACCGGTAAATATTGAATGTGTCGTAAAGGAAATAAAGGAATTGGGATCACATCATATGTTTATCTCTGAAGTAGTTGCTGTGAATGCTGATGAAGAGTATTTTGATGAGGAAACTGGTCTTTTCAGACTGAATGATGCTATTCCTTTATGCTATTCACACGGCAAATATTATGAGACCGGGAAGCTGATTGGCAAATTCGGTTATTCGGTGGAAAAGAAGAAAAAGACAACAGTAAAAAAGACTGGTGACCGAAACCTTTAAAATTGAAAGCAATTATTAGGATAATTTGTATCAAACAACTAATTTCATAACGTTAAACCTGAACCTTAAAGTGACTACTTATGAGTGAGAAGATCCTGGAAACCCTGATGCAGCTATTTGCGATAATTGCCAAGCCTCAAAGCAATGACAGTGAAAGAAGAGGAGTTGTAGAGGCCTTTCTTAAACGTCTGCTGAACCAGGAGCTGGTACAAAAATATCTTTCTACTTATGACAAGGAGTATGATGAAGCCAGGAAAAAACTTGAAAAGAGCAGTGCAGAACGGCGTGAAGGAGCTATTGCAATAAGGATCAGAAAACTTTGCAAGGAGATCAACGAACAGGGACAACTTGATCAGGAACAAAGAATTGTGGTTGTTATTCAGGTACTTGAATTCTGTAAATCAGGCGGACAGGAAGTGAGTCAGCTTGAACTTGGTTTCATAAGTACACTTGCCGAGGGTTTAAACATTACATCTGAAGAATATGAATTCATTGAAAGATTTGTTCTCAATCCATTCACAAATATTCCTGCTACTTCAGATCTTCTGATTATTAACGGCATTAAGGATTTTGATCCGAAGCTGGCTAAGCATATAGTCAAAGAGCTGCTTAAAGGACAAATCTGGATCCTGTATGTACCATCGGTTGATAAATATTTTGTAAGATTTACAGCTACCGGTGAACTTTCGATGAACGGGCAGCTGCTGCAGGAGGATAAGGTCTATCCACTAAGCCAGGGATCTTCGATAAAAGGATATAAGATCTCTCCAATCTATTACTGGGATGTCACGATGCAGTTCCTGAAGGAAGAATACAAGGCATCAAGAGTGGTTTATGAGGTTAATAACCTTGAATACAGATTTAAGAGCGGGAAAGTCGGGATTCATCATATGAGTTTCAAGGAGGAGTCTGGACGAATGGTTGGCATCATGGGGGCCAGCGGTGCAGGTAAATCTACTCTTCTTGGCGTTTTAAACGGAACCAACGACCCTTACGACGGTGAGGTTCTTATAAATGGCGCCAGCATTCACAAAGACAAAGAAAAGATCAAGGGACTTATCGGATATGTTTCGCAGGATGATCTTCTTATTGAAGAGCTGACTGTATTTGAAAACCTCTATTATAACGCTAAACTCTGCTTTGATAATCTGACTGAAGAAGAAATTATATCAAGGGTTGACAGTACTCTGAAAAACCTTGGCCTTTATGAAATACGGAATATCCAGGTGGGAAGTCCCCTTAACAAAAAAATAAGCGGCGGGCAGAGAAAAAGACTTAATATATCACTTGAGCTGATACGCGAACCTGCAATTATGTTCCTTGATGAACCTACTTCGGGGCTATCATCGCGTGACTCTGAAAACATACTTGATCTTTTAAAAGAGCTTGCCCGGAAAGGAAAGCTTCTGTTTATTGTTATACATCAGCCTTCTTCCGATATTTTCAAAATGTTTGACAAGCTCATTATACTCGATACCGGAGGATACCTTATATATAATGGTAACCCGATCGATTCTATTGAGTATTTCAAAAGGAAAATCGAACAGGCAAATTACAACGAAAGTGAGTGCTATGTATGCGGCAATGTGAATCCGGAACAGATTTTCAATATCGTTGAAACCAAAGTATTTACAGAAAGTGGTCAACCAACAGAAACACGCAGGATTTCGCCTGCCGACTGGAGTAACCTGTATAAGGAAGAGAAGAAGGAAGATAAACGGGAACCTGGAACGACCATTCCCGAGATTAACTTCAAAACTCCGAATAAGCTGAAGCAGTTCATTGTATTTACCAAACGCGATGTACTTTCAAAGGTTGCTGATACTCAATATCTGCTTATCACACTGCTCGAAGCTCCAATCCTTGCATTTGCACTTGCCTTCCTGATCAGATATTTTGATGAGAGTTCCAAAAACCCGCATTATACACTCTATGAAAACAGCAACCTGCCAGTATATATTTTCATGTCGGTCATTATTGCGATCTTTATGGGGCTTACTGTCAGTGCTGAAGAGATTATAAAAGACAGGAAGATACTTAAAAGAGAAGCCTTCCTCAACCTGAGCTGGAACAGTTATCTTATGTCTAAAGTAAGTGTCCAGTTCGCAATATCGGCAATTCAGGCATTAACCTTCGTAATAATTGGCAATTCGATTATTGGTATAAAAGGAATGTGGTTTGAATACTGGCTCGTCCTTTTCTCATGCTGGGCCGGAGCAAATATGCTTGGGCTGGTGATATCCGACAGTTTCAAAGCTGTTGTAACCATCTATATACTAATACCTTTCCTCGTAATCCCACAGATTATCCTGAGTGGCATTATGGTTAAGTTCGAAAAGCTCAACCCCAATTTATCCTCCCCGGTTGCAATTCCCATTTATGGAGAGTTCATTACGGCCCGCTGGGGATATGAAGCTCTGGCAGTGAAACAGTTCATGGATAACAAGTATGAATCGCAGTTCTATATCTACGATAAAGCCATGAGTAAGGCAAAATACAAAAAAGACTACTGGAACGTTGAGATAAAAGGGAAACTTGATAATATTGTTACCGATCTTGGAAAACCTGCAAGAAGCCCTGAGTTTAATGATAATCTTAAACTCGTATATAACGAATTTGTTAAGGAACAATTACTTACACCCGATATTAAGTTCGATTATCTCGAGTCGCTTAAACCTGATAAAGTCACACCGGATATAATAACTGCAGCACAAAACTATGTTGAGACTCTCAGAAAATACTACATAAAATATTCTAACAATGCCAAGGACCGGAAAGATGCAATACTGACCAGGCTTCAGACAGAGAACGGCGAAGCATTTCTCCAGCTTCGCGACAGATATGCCAATGAATCACTTGAAGATTTTGTGACGAATAAAAATGAGACAGTAAAAACAATGAACTTTAAGGGTGAGATCATTCAGAAACTGGACCCGATTTATATGGATCCTAAATTCCCGTTTATAAGGGCACATTTTTATTCACCAACAAAAGAGTTCTTTGGATCAAAAGTTGATACTTTCATAATTAATGTTTGTGTTTTATGGGTTATGACGTTATTGCTATACCTGGCATTGTATTTCCGTCTACTTAAGAAACTGCTTGATTCAGGTGAAGTAATGATGGGAAAGAGGATGAAGGGATCGGACTGAATCTCAATGGGATAAAAACTAAAGAGGCTGCCTCAGAAGAGACAGCCTCTTTAGTTTTTGTAACAACCGATCTGATTCTTAAAAAATATAAAGCTGGTTATTCAACAATTTCGATCATTTTGAAAGGGACTCTTATGATTGATTCATAATCTTCCCCTGCTTCGAGCATATCCTCATCGTCTTCCTCGTAATACCAGTTTACTTCCACTTCATTTTTCGCTTTATGTATAGCTTCAAGTTTCTTGAACACATCAAGAATACATTTAGAGGAACTAGTGTTAAAATATTCCAGACGGATATTTACAACTGTCTTTGTCAAAGGAGAATCCTTGTAACTTTCCAGCCAGTCAACTAAAGGTTTGTAAAATTCAACGGAATTTTCCGGAATAGAACGTCCTTTAATTTCAAATACACCTTCTGCAGAATCAAATTTAACTGTAGGAGTTTTTGGGGTTCCTTCGATGATGATCGGTTCCATATTTGTCAGATTTAAAAGTTGTTTTAATTTTCTTCGTTCACTAAAATATCAAGATAGAAAAAAGAGTATTTTGCATTATATTCTTTAAATGAGTATTCAAGCTTATTCCCGGTTTTCCGCGCAATATCAACAAGTCCGAGCCCCCCGCCTCCTTTGGCAGATATCCTCTGGTGATTCAGGATAAATTTATATAACTCCTTGATCTCCTCATGAGTAGACCTGTTTATCCTTTTAATTTTTTCTTCAAGCTTTTCAATGTTTTCTGCCTGAACAAAATTCCCAGTAATTATCTTATATCCACCACTAACCTTTTTTACAACCAGCAAGCCATACTTTTCAGAAGTCTGATCTTCAAAATCATCAGGAACCCTGTCAACATGATGATACAGGTTCTGGAGACTTTCAACCAGAACATTATATACTTTCTTTCTCAGCTTCGATTGCTCATTAACCTCGACCATCTTATCCTCAACTGTATCCAGAACATGGTTGATGACATCCGAATCCACATTACCTTTATAAAAAAGGATAATATCGCCGTTCGACTGGTCTGAAAAGTAATTCTCTATATTAAAGCTCATTTAAGCTTCCTTTTAGATAAAATCAAGTATTTCCGATAACAAATATAATAAAAATATGAAGTTACCAAATTATAACTTAAACAGTTTCCAGTTTTTTAAATTTAGCCGTATTTTTTGATAAAAGTATTATTTTTTTATGATGAACGATACTATTGCGATGATTTCATGACTTCTCCGGTTTCTTAGTACCCTGATACATCTCGTATTTTAACAGGATACACTCAAGGGCTCCATTGAAAAGAGTGTGCTTTTCCTTTGGTTTTAATCCAACATTTTTCAAAGACTCCTTATTTGAAGTTATCAGCCAGGCTGTCGTACCGGCAAAATTATGTTTGAGAGTCGATCCTATCATACTGTAAAGCTGGTCAATTTCTTCAGGATTAAGCCTTTGACCATAAGGTGGATTTAAAAATACAAAACCTTGATTATCAATAGTTTTAAGATCCTTAAAATCAGCCACTTCCATAGATATAACATCATTCAATCCTGCTATTGCAACATTTGAGCGTGCCTGAACTAATGTCTGCCCTGAAATATCACTTCCGAAAATCTTTACCGCTGATGGTCCGATCTGGCTATCTGCCTCGTTCTTAACCATTTTGAACATATCTTCATCATAATCATTCCACCGCTGAAATCCAAAGAACTTACGGAATTTGCCGGGTGGAATTTTACAGGCTATCAAACCTGCTTCGATAGGTATGGTACCTGAACCACACATTGGATCAGTAAGCGTTGCTGACGCATTCCATCCCGAAATCATCAGTATACCGGCAGCAAGCACTTCATTCAAAGGAGCAACGGCCTGCTCCTGCCTGTATCCACGCTTAAATAAAGGTATTACAGATGAATCAATTGATATTGTTACGGTATCATTGCTGATATGAAGATTAATCAGAACTTTAGGATCATTGCTGTCAACCGACGGACGACTGCCGCATTTATTCCTGAAATAATCCGCAATTGAATCCTTGAGAATCAATCCTGCATAACCTGTGTGACCAAAATGCGGGGAATTGACTACCGGGGCAATTGAAAACGTATCATCAACACCAAGAAATTTGTCCCATTCAACCTTTGATCCTCCTTTGTAGAGATCATCTTTTGACCTGATCCTGAAGTCTGCAACCGGCATTAATACCGACAAAGCCGTTCTCACACAATAATTTACCTTGTATAAAAGCTTTTTGTCTCCTTTAAACAGCACAGCTCTGTTTACTGCTTCCACATCGGACGCCCCCAGACTAATCAGCTCTTCTGCGAGAACCTTTTCAAGGCCGTAAAGAGTTTTTGCGACAAACTTCATTCCTAATATTATTGTTCAGGATTATTTATATCCCAGCAGTGAGTTATAGACTTTTTTGTCTGAAACAACTTTAAGCGCCTTTTCAATCACTTTATCATTTTCATTGATTATCTGAAAATATTCACTTGTCTGCCAGATATTTGTAGCAATAAGTGCCCTTAACACCATTATGATTTCATCCTTTGATTTATTATACTGCTCCTCATTGTACTTTACGCCATCCGCTTCTCCTTTGGCAATGAAGTTTTTAATCTCATCGTCACTGAACTGAAACTTACTCCTGAAATCCTCAAATGTTTTATACTGTTCTTTAAGCTTTGCCCTGTTTTTATCACAGTAATCGAGAATATAGGTATTCAGCACATTTTTCTGGAAAAGTCTGCTGAAATAGGGAGTACTGTATGAGGTATCGGCAGGAATAAAAACATCCGGCATTATTCCTCCGCCTCCATATACAATTCTTTTGTTAACCAAAGTCTTAAACTTAATAGAATCAGGGAAATGCGTACTGTCTGCATTCAACATTTCACCATCAGTAAATCTTTTAAAGAAAGTCTGCATGTATTTATCATAACCGTCTTTGTACGGACTTTGAATCAGTCTTCCTGAAGGAGTGTAATAACGGGCAATAGTAAGCCTGATCATTGAACCATCGGTAAGACTAAATCCATTCTGCACAAGTCCCTTTCCAAAGCTTCTTCTTCCCATAATGACACCACGGTCCCAATCCTGAATAGCTCCTGCAAAGATCTCACTTGCAGATGCTGAACTCTCATCCATAAGCACAACGATCCTTGCAGAGGACAGACTCCCTTTGCCAGATGACTTGTAGTCCTGCCTTGCCGTTTTTCTTCCTGAAAGGTAAACAAGAAGTTTCTGATCAGGAAAGAACTTGTCAGCCAGGGCAGTAGCAGCAATCATATATCCGCCCCCATTTCCGCGAAGATCCATAACAAGGTTTTTCATGTTGCTCTTCTTCAGACTGTCAATAGCATTTGTGAATTCTTTTTCAGTTGTTGCTGAAAACTTGTCTAGTTTGATATATCCTGTTTCATTATTTAACATATACGATGCAACAAGACTGTATATTGGAATTTTATCACGTATAATAGTAAATTCCAGAAGCTCTTTTATGCCTTTTCTGAATACAGTGATATCTACTTTGGTTCCTTTTGCTCCCCTCAACCTGCTGAATACCCCGGTATTTGTAATACCAATCCCAGTAACTTTCTCCTGGTTAATAGTAATAATCCTGTCTCCTGCTCTTATCCCAACTCTTTCTGACGGGCCACCGGCAAGTGGTTCCACAATTATTATTGAATCACGTAACAGATTAAACTGTACGCCAATACCTTCAAAGTTTCCGTTGAGAGGTTCATTCATCTCTTTTACATCCTTAGCAGAAATATATGTGGAATGAGGATCAAGATTTTTCAGAATTTCGATTATAGCTTTTTCTGTTAGCATATCAAGATCTGCGCTATCAACATAAAATGCATCAATGAGATTGAATGTTCTTGCTATCTTGAATGTTCCTTCATTCAGTACCTGCGATGAAGCAGATAATGTAATCAGAAATAAAACCGATATTAGGATTAAACGTCCTGTAATTTTTCTTTTCATGTTATATATTCAATACTGTTTAATATTCAAACAAATAATTTATACGAAAGTTCTCTGCAGATTTCATAAAAGATAATAATGTCATATTCCCATCACTACATCCCTGAAGCCTAATGCCTGACGCCTGTCGCCAGTATTTGCCACCC
>JGI20214J51088_10000297_pt1 | contig 35869 bp, 29 predicted proteins | sample WetSurMetagenome_FD_51088 | JGI IMG/M metagenome (IMG submission 51088) | reverse complement strand
TTCACCGGCCTTGAGGCAGCGATTGTGCTTATCGCATTCGTTGTTGTCGCGGCGGTGTTCTCATACGTGGTACTCGGCGCTGGGTTCTTTACAACCCAGAAGAGCCAGGAGACCGTGTACAAGGGTGTCGAACAGGCAACGTCCAACATCCAGGTTATAGGAAACGTCTATGGATACGGAACCGGCACGGCCGGCAGCATGAACATCAACAAGATCCAGTTGAACATCGGTCTTGCCCCGGGAGCACCCTCCCTTGATGTCTCGAAGATGATCATCGTTGTATCCCAGCCAGGTGGCGCGACAATCAGCCAGCTCGTGTATTCGTCAACGCTGGGATCATCGACCTTCACCGTTCAGCAAGCCGGTACAACAACTGCCCTTCCCACGCTCAGTGGACAGACCCAGGGAACGGTTCTTATCCAGTTACCCTCGGTGCTTGCAAAGAACAACAAGATCAATATTGAACTGAGGCCAGCAGTTGGAGCAGCACTGCCGTTCACACGGTCAGCACCTGCAACAATCGAGTCCTCACAGGTTCTTTACTAATCTTTTTTTTTTTATTTGGGCGAATTCGCAATCGATGTGAACAGGGTCGCAAAATTTTAATAGAAATATATCCTGCATTCTAAGTTAATTATTCAGTACGGCATTGATAATTGGAAAAAATCCAAAAGGTCCATCGACCATTTAATCATATCAATGGCGAATATTCATTGCAGGTGAAATTCATGAAGATTACCAGAATGAACACGGATTCTGCATTTACCGGGCTTGAGGCAGCAATCGTGCTGATTGCATTCGTTGTGGTTGCGGCCGTCTTCTCTTACGTGGTCCTGGGTGCAGGATTCTTTACTACCCAGAAGAGCCAGGAGACTATTTATAAGGGTGTTGAACAGGCATCGTCGAACATCCAGATGGTTGGCAATGTCTATGGGATTGGATCGGGTTCAAATCCAACCCAGATAAACAAAATCCAGTTCAACCTTGCGTTGGCTCCGGGTGCACCATCTCTCGACATATCAAAAACGATCATTGTCGTTTCACTGCCGGGGAGTGCCAGTGTAAGTCAGCTGGCCTATTCCAGCACCCTCACCACATCGACATTCACCTTTACTGATCCGTCGGCGAATGACGCAGCCCTCTCGACACTCAGCGGGCAGAAACAGGGCGTAGTGAATATCCATCTCCCTACACCGCTTGACAAATCCGGCAAGATTAACATTGAAGTCAGACCTTCCGTGGGGGCGGCATTGCCATTTATCCGAACAGCACCTGCAGCTATCGAGTCAACCCAGGCACTCCATTAATTTTTTTAGATTGCTTTTTTCCCGTGAGTGGCACCAAATGGATATCTGAAAGTTACCTGTTAACCATTTCCCCGACACTGTTGATCAAAAAACCATGAAACCGAAAATAGATATACCACGTAAAAGACAATGTAATTGTATCGTATAACCTGATGATTCGGGTACCTTTGTCTCTCTGAACAGAGTTAGACAACAAGTGAGGGTGTGTTCGTGAAAAAAAGAGGAANGGATAAGGAGAACGCGTTTACCGGCCTTGAAGCTGCGATTGTGCTGATCGCATTCGTCGTGGTCGCAGCAGTCTTCTCCTANGTGGTTCTGGGAGCCGGGTTCTTCACAACGCAGAAGAGCCAGGAGACCGTGTATAAAAGCGTAGAACAGGCTACCTCAAATCTCCAGATGGTAGGCCAGGTATATGCCGTCGGATCGGGAGTCGGGGATTCAAAAAATATTATCAGTCTTCAGTTCAACCTCGGTCTCGCTCCGGGAGCTCCGGCACTGGACTTGTCGAAAATGATTATCACCGTATCCCAGCCAGGTGTCGGGGCCATATCCCAGCTTCCGTACTCTTCGGTATTGACGACATCCACATTCACGTTCACCGATCCCGCGGCAAATGATGCACCCCTTCCTACCTTGTCGGGTCAGAAACAGGGGACCGTAAAAATATTGCTGGCGGATCCGATTGCAAGAAATAATGGTGTTACGATTGAAATCAGGCCACCGGTAGGAGCTGCACTGACATTCAAACGTACTGCCGGCGCCTATATCTACGATTCACAGGTGCTCAGCTAAATTTTTTTTTGAACATTTCATCCTATGAATCAGAGTAACAATCGATTTTTAAATTGGACATTATTATATCATTTTGTTCATATTTTTTCAAGAATTCTGCAAATGTTTCGTTCACTCTTTTTCAAAAAACCTGAAAAAATGGCTCTGTTGAAATCCGTAGTTCAACGTGAACCGTTTGGTTCGATGAGGTAATTATGAGGGTTACCCCCTCTCCCCAAAAGGGGGAGGCAACTCACGGGGGATCCCCCTTGACCCCCGTTTTTCTCCGTATGTTTCATGTCAACCTTATGAGAGGATATCACCATTGGGGGATGCCCCCGCGGCGGGGGCGGAGGCATCACGTGCTGGAGCCCACAAGAGCGAGTTATTATTTTCTTAAAAAATTTCAACAGAGCCGAAAAAATAATTAATTACCTTGAAATATCGTGAATTCATTTTTTCCAGATCATACGGGAGGAAGATACTGGATCACGATAAACAACGCGACTCCTTCCCGCACGAGCGGCAGCCAGTAGGGGTAACCGTTCATTTTCATGAGCATGCCGTAAAACGATGCAAGCATGATCTGAAAGGAAAATGTGGTAACGATGGTTAGTATGACGAGCCATGGAAGGGCCCAGGAAACGGACCATTCACTATCTGCAAAGATATTGGAAAGGACCAACCCAATTACGCAGACGAGAATCTCAAGAAGGATGATAACTTTTGCGAATGTCATGTACCCCGTGGAAACGTCTCCGAACGGGTGAACGAACACAATAAGGCCGAATAACACTGGCAATAACACAATCGTCAGGAGCAATGAATTTTTCAGGCACGTACCCGGATTTTTGAAAAAAGGTGACCGGGAGAGGACAAGGATACTGAACAACCCGCACGGGAGATAGGCGGGTGAGAGATAGCGCATGTCCGGGAGAATGCCGTTACTCATGTTCATGGAGCTGAAACGGCTGAAATAGCTGAAAAAGACCGCGACGGCGATAACCGCGAAGAAGATAATGAATTCTTTTTGTTCCTTATTTTCCCGAAACGTTTGTTTATTCCACAATAAGAAGCAGACAACACCGATGACTATCAGCGGGCACATCACGAAGAAACCGATACTGCCATTTGCCGGGAATACCAGGACACCCAGTAACCCCTGGGCGTTCTCGATGCTCAGGCCGGGCAGGACCTGGTGGAGGATTGCATTGCCTGCTCTGATAATCGTACCAGGAAGGTCGAGGCTTCCAGTCTGGTTAATGAGCGCTGGGTTGGAAATTACTTCCGTACTGGGAAGTGGCACCGTAGGCGCCGTGTTGGCCAGTTCGATATCCCTGTTAATATCCAACGCCGGAATCAGCCAGTTATGACTTATCAGATAATTATTGATGAAAAAAGGAATCCCTCCCAAAAATGCCCCGGCCAGGGGCATGGAGGATGTAAGGAGAAGAAGGGGGCTGACTTCTTTCCTGACCACTTTTCTGATCATCGGGATGCTGAAAAATGCCCCTGTGAAGATGGTAACGAAGAACCCTACCTCGGGCCGGACCCATATCAGCAGCCCGCAACTGATGAATGAAAGTGCAGCATCGCGACGCAGGTTTGAGGAAAGATAGCGGATGAAGAAGTAAATAACGACAGCAAGGACCAGGGTCGTAAGAATATGATCCTTAGCGGTCCCGGCCCAGAAAATATAGGATGAACAGGCAATAGTTGCAAATGTGCCAAAAAGGGAGGTCCGGGTATTTTTCAGCACAGTTCGGAAGATCGCAAAGATGAGCGCTGACAGCAGGGCAAAGAAGATGCTGTTGGCAAGAACCAGGGCGGCCACCTCGTACGGCGCATCAGGAGCCAGGAACGGGAACTGCTTGTAAAGGAGGATGTTTACCAGGAACAGCAGAAGGGCCAGCAGGAATGCCGGGAATAATAACCGTGTGTTGCGGACCCTGGCATACGCGGGATAGAAGGCGTCGAGAAGAAGTGCGGCAAGGACGATGCATAAAGACCAGATCAGGATAATTACCAGGCGGAAATTATCCCCGAAGATGCCAAAAAGTTTTACGATCGGAAGTGCAGAAAGGGGGAGGGCAAGGGAGTACATGAGCAGGTTCTCCCGCGAAGTAAAGTATGCAGATACCGTCCCCTCTTTGGTAACGCCATATTTTCCTTCGCTGAAAGTCACCTGGTGACCGATATTCAGCTGGTGGAGCTGGTTTGCAGTGATCCACTCATCATTGGTATAAAGCCCTGGGTTCGTGATGGTGAGAATAAAAAACAGGGAAATAAAAAAGATGATGAGCGGTATTGCACAGGACCGGAGAATTGGGTTATTGGGATTAAGGCCGGGTCGAGGTGTCGCGGGATCTTCATCATGAGGCCCCCTTTTGTTGTTTCCGTGGAGAGCAGCAGGTTGTTTTAAAGGACTGGCAGAATGTTTTTCCCGTTTCATCAGGGAATATTGTAGAATGTAACTATTTACGTTTGTTTGTGAATCTGCGATTGATGAATCTCGTGGTAAAATCAGGCAACCATCATGAAAAACAAATAAACAAACAGATAATTTTCTTAAAGGTTGAATATATAGTCCCACTGAAATGGCTTCCGCCTTACCTGTTATCGTAATTGTGAAATTTTAATAATCCCTGATTTTCCTTTTATTTCCAAGCATATCTTAAATTACTCCTTTTTTACAATGCAAATGCTTATTAATCACAAATGTAATATAACAAAATGATACTCTATGGCGGTAAATCAGTCCCAGGTTGACCATATTATTACTGCCGCGTCTGAGGATGATCCCGAAGTCAAGCTCCAGAACCTGGAGCGCGAGGTGGATCTGATAAAAACCTCCATCAAGCGCCTGCTCATGGATATCCGGGAACGGATGAACGAGCTGGAAAACCCGTTCACTATCACCACCGGGAGCGGGGGAGGTGCGGGAGCGTCAGCATCTTCAGCATCGGTGGATTCCGAAGTTGACCATGCAAAAAAGGCAGCACTCGAAGCCCGGGAAGCTGCTCTCGATGCCCGAGAATCCCAGATGGATGCTACCAAAGCAAAAAACGAGACGGAAAAGAAAAACGAGACAATGGCTGCGAGACCAGAACCTGTCCATACCCCCTATACCGAGGAACGTAAAAACCTTGATGACCAGATTCTTGCTGCCCTGAAGGCACAGATAGCAACTCCCCCGGGCCCGCAGCCGCAGCTCCTTCCCCCGCCGATAGCAGTAGCCCCTGCAGCACTCTCACAGAAGATCACGAGCCCGGCACCGGAACCGGCAAACGAAAAGATACGCCTCCAGAAAGTTTACAAGCTCTTCAAATGGACGCACCAGTCGGTCAGAAAATTCGGCCACGACCGGCTTGAAATTATTCTCGAGTCATACCGCGCAATGGGCTATATTACCAAAGAGTCCTGCGATGAAATCCGGGAGATCTCCCGCCTTATGCCGGCGAATCTCGGGGAAGAGCATGAAGTCGGCCCCGATGAATTCGTTGCCGAACTCTATGCCCTGAACAGGATTCTTGCTCCCAATGATACATCGCTGGATCGCGACATGATTGAAGTGATGATGGAACAGCGCCAGCAGGAACCTTCGGGTAAAGAGCCCGTTGCCGGGGAAAGGATAGATCTTGCCCCGATAAGTGTGCGGGAGAAAAGACCGTCCATAAAAAATAAGGACAAAGACGAAGAATGGATGAATTTGCCTGACAGGATCTAATCCAGATGTCATCTGAGACCATCACTACTGCATTGTTCCTGATCACAGCCGTTGTAGCGGCTGGTGTCCTGATCAATGCTGTATACCCGGTCATTTATACCATGGCTGGCACATTCTCGAGTTCCACCCACGAATCCGATATTAGGATCCGGACGGATTTTAAAATTATCGCCACCTATGGATCCGAAAGCGCACAAACCGCCCAGATCTGGATGAAAAATACCGGGACGGAGCGGATCTCGCTTGATGATATCAAACGGGCAGACGTGTTCTGTGGCGGCGAAGGCAATTTTGACCATCTTACCTATAGCACGTCAATCGGTGACAAGAAATGGCAGGTCGATTTTGACCCGGATGAGAAAGATTACGATCTGAACGGGAACGGTTACTGGGATCCCGGCGAGACCCTGAAAATAACCGCTGAAACCTCGACGATACCGGCGAGTGGCGGCAAGGTCTATTTCCAGTTCACGCTCTCCAACGGGATCTGGCGGTCAGTAGAATTTACCACGGTGAGCTGATGCCTTATGGCCGTTTCTGAGATCATCGGAGCGGCGGTGGGTATTTTACTCCTGGTGATCGTTGCGTATATCGTCGTTGGAAGCACCCTTACTGCAGCGGAAACTGTTGCAACAGCGCAAAAAGACCTTTCCCTGCAGAATGAGGCACGCCTCGGGACCAGCATCGTCCTGAACCGGTCTGAGATTACGAATACTACCTCTGAACTGGATTTCAGCATAACCAACAATGGCGATGAGATTATCTCGGATTTCAGTCATATGGATATCTACACCTGGAAAAATGTCCGCGGGCAGGGATATGTGAGTAATGTCTTCGGCACCGGCTGGACCATTGACCGCATCGATCCCGATTTCATTCACCCCATGCAGCTGGATCCCGGTGAAAAAATGTGGGTCAGGTTAAAATTCGACACGGACAAACCAGTATGGTTGCAGGTAACGACCGATAATGGAGTTTATGCTTCTACGTATGTCTGAAATTCCGGGGGAGATCTGATATGGCAAATATTTCCGATCTCATGGGGGGAGAGGACCGGCGGATCATCTCCACGGGGAACACCGAACTTGATAAAAAAATTGCCGACGGCCTTCCCCTGGAATCCCTCACCCTCATCGAGGGTGAGAACGATACCGGGAAGAGCGTCCTGACCCAGCAGATCATCTGGGGAGCCATGAAACAGGGGTTGTCGGTCGATCTGTTTACCACGGAAAGTACCAGCAAGAGTTTTATCAAACAGATGGAATCCATGAGCCTTGATATATCGGAATATTTTGCCTGGGGCTACCTCAAGGTATTCCCTCTCCATATCGTCGGTTTTGAGTGGAAAAAAGAGGATATGGCCGGAATCCTTTCGCACCTGGTAACCTACATCCAGCAGAGCAAGGCACAGGTTATTGTGATCGATTCGCTGACACTGTTCACTGAATACGCGGAGACCGATGCCATTCTCACCTTCTTTACGAGCTGCAAAGCCCTCGTCGATCATGGAAAGACCATCCTTGTGACCCTTCATACGTATGCTTTTGAGGAGGACACGCTTGTACGGATCCGATCGATATCCGATGCTCACCTGAATATGAAAAAAGCCCTTGTCGGCGACAAGTACGTTATGGTCATGGAAGTGAACAAGGTCCGTGGTGCAAGAAAGACGACCGGAAACCTTGTCAGTTTCGAGGTCCATCCCGGCTACGGTATGAAAGTCATCCCGATGAGCTTTGCGAGGGTCTGAGATGGGCACGCCCTCAATGGCAGTCAACCTGCCATTCAAGCCGGAGGCGGTCGATTCCAATGTCGATTTTTATAACGATATCGAATCGAGCCCGCTCTATAAGATGCTGCCGGCAAACGCCAAGGAGTATGTGAAGGCGAGTCCGCATCTTCTTGAATATCTCCACGTATTCCCGGTGAACACCTACGGTATCCCCCTTTTCGTCGCCGAGCTGAAAAAAGACCTGCGGTCGATGAAGAGTCCCAATATCATCTATCCGGTGAACGACACGACCTTTGTCCACATCCTTCCGGATCCCGACGATGTCAGGAACTTCTACATCCCGATCGAACCGTCTTTCCTCCACAGTGTCAGCGCCATGCTGCCGGCCATCGAGACCAAACTGATCGACCTCATCGACGGCCTCGAAGAGGATCCTATCAGTGACAAGGAACGTGCAGAAGTCATCAAGAAGATGCTTGCTTCCGTCACCGTCATCCGACCAAAAGGGATGGATCTTGCAAGCATGACGGCAAGTGGCGGAGAGCAGCAGGATTTCAAGGCGAAGATCACCAAGTTCCTCAATACTGACTTTACTGCCCAGAAAAAGATGAAAGACACCAAGAAAAAACACCAGGTCCCCCTGTCACCTGATGGTAAGGTCATCCTTTCCAATGAGGAATACCGGGCGATCGAGTACCTGCTTATTAGGGATAAGATTGACATGGGCGTGCTCAAGCCATTTCTCTCCGACCAGTATATCGAGGATATTTCCTGTGATGGTGTCGGGCCGATCTTTATCGAGCACAAGATCTTCAAAGGCCTGAAATCGGTGATTGAGTTCAAGGTATCCAGTGAGCTCGACGAGTTCGTCGTCAAGATGGCCGAGCGTATCAAGCGGCCGATCACCTACCGCAACCCCGTTATCGATGCAACCCTCCTGGACGGTTCCCGTATCAATATCGTGTACGGCACGGCAATTTCCCGGCACGGCAGCAATTTCACGATCCGTAAAGTCAACGAAGTTCCATTAAGCATCCTCAATATAATCGAGAGTAATGGTATCGATTACATGGCGGCGGCCTATCTCTGGGTCTGTGTCGAGTACGGCATGTCGCTCTTCGTGTCAGGGGAAACAGCCAGCGGAAAGACCACCCTCCTCAATGCCATCACCGCGTTCATCCCGCCTGAGAACAAGATTGTTACCATTGAAGATACGCCGGAACTGAACGTACCCCACCGGAACTGGATCCGTGAAGTGGCGCTTGCCAAGGGAAAAGGTGAAGGCGGGGGTGCCAGCGGCGAGGTCTCCATGTTCGACCTCTTAAAAGCAGCACTCCGTCAGCGCCCGAACCAGATCCTTGTGGGTGAGATCCGTGGGGTGGAAGGGGCAGTTGCATTCGGTGCCATGCAGACCGGTCACCCGGTGATGAGCACCTTCCACGCGGCATCGGTCGAGAAACTTATCCAGCGTCTCTGTGGTGATCCGATTAATATCCCCAGGACCTATGTGGATAACCTTAACCTTGTCGTCATCCAGAGCGCAGTCAAACGTCCCGACGGCCAGCTCGTCAGAAGGATGATCAGCTGTAATGAGCTGGTGGGATTCAACCCTGAAACGCAGGGTTTCACGTTTGTCGAGATGTTTACCTGGGAGCCGGTTTCGGACACCTTTGTCTGGACGGGAAAGGGAAGTTCTTTCCTGCTGGAGAATAAGATCGCCACCATGCTGGGGATGCCCGACAGTAAGAAATCCGAGATTTATCTCGAAGTGGAGAAACGGGCCAAGATCCTCGAACGGCTCCATAAAGCCGGCTACGTAAAGTTCTGGGATCTCTTCCACATGATGACGAAGATCAAGAAACAGGGTCTCCTCCAGATTGGTTCCTGATATGGCAGATCTCCCTGCGGACAAGGCCCCCAAAAAAGTAAGCAAGCCAGCCCCGTTTGCATCCACGATCGAAGATCTGAAAGATAAGGTCGCCCAGGTCACTGAAGACAAAAAAATGGGTGCCGATCTTCTCTTCACGATGACCTACATGGCTTCCCTCGCCCTTGCGAATGCCTCCCGTCCTGAGATCTTCACCTATGCCGCGAACCGGAAAGAGTACCTGTCGTCAAAATATCTTACAAAAGTGGATACGTTCGTCAAAAAATGGGCTTACAGTTATGCAGAAGGCCTCAATATCGTGGCGGAACGTGCGAATAATACCATCCTGAAGAGCATGCTCAGCAGGTATGCAAACGCCATCGAATCCGGTGTTCCTGATGATGATTTTCTCAAGAACGAGCTTTCGACCGTCAGGAGTGTTTACCGGAGCCAGATCGAGCAGGGTCTGGAGATGCTGAAAAAATGGGGTGATGCCTATATCGCCATGCTCCTTTCAGGAACGGTCATTGCCGTCACCATCATGATCTCGATTGCGATCTATTCCCCGAACGGTATGGAGACAACTCTCATGATGTCGTACGCCATCATTTTCGTGATCTGTTTTTTCGGCAACCTGCTTATGTATACTTCCGTCCCTGATGATCCCAAATCCCATGGGCTTACCCGGTGGGCTTCGAAGGAACAGAAGACCATTCACGCTATGGAACGCATCATCGTCCCGCTCACCATCATCGCCGTCCTGCTTATGGTTGCTCTGGGGATCAGTGCAGGTCTTATCTATCTCCTGGTAGGGATCCTTATGGCCCCTCTGGGAATCATCGGGTTCATTGACGATTCCAATATCACCCTCCGCGATACTGATTTTTCCACCTTTATCCGCAGTCTTGGGGCTGTTATGGGAGGACAAGGTACCACTGCGGTGTATGCCCTGAACACGATCGATAAAAAGTCCCTCGTCGCGCTTGAACCCCTGGTAAATTCGGTCTACTCCAAGATGAACCTCGGGCTTGATGACAAGCAGATCTGGGACAAATTCATCGGGGAATCCGGGAGTGACCTTATCTACAAATATCTCAACATTTATCTGGATACAATCACGCTGGGGGGACCACCGGATTCTATCGGAACGGTCGTTGGATCCTCGGTTCTCGAGCAGACCCTGCTGCGGGAGAAAAAGGATATGCATGCCCGCAGTTTCATCGTGCTCCTGGTACCCATGCATGTTGCCATGGCCGGCATCTTTGTCGTACTCTACCGGATCATGGTGACCCTTACCGGGTCTGTCTCGACGATGATGGCCCAGTTCCAGAATACGACGGCTGCCGCCGGCGGTGGGGGTAGTGCCGGGGGGGTCTCCGCCAGCAGTGCCCTTGGTGGGATGTCCATGTTCACGAATTTTCCCGAGAAAGAGATGGGCTTCTACGTGGTCACCACCCTGACGATCATTACTGTATCCAATATCGTCGCGGCCCGGGTAGTCGGTGGCGGGGATCGGTACATGTTTTATTTCTATGCAGCGTTATTCTGTTCACTGACCGGGCTCGTCCTCATCGTCTCTCCTATCGCGGTCAATATATTCTTCAACCCCGCGGGGCTGACGAAAATTGCCGGGGCCGGCACCGGGGCACTGGGGATGTATCTGATATGAAAGAAAATCTTCGCCGACCTTTCCTGTTTGCGGTCATCGTTATTGTGGGGTCTTTACTGATCCTCTTTGATGTTCCCCTCCTCCTCCTCATCCCGTTGATCATCATCGTGGGTTTTATTGTTCTCCTTGTTCTCGGAGCTCTGACCATCACCGAGATAAAATCCGCGTTTGCTGCCCTGAAATTTCGGAACCTGAAAAATATTGGTATCCTGAAACGCCTTGACCAGATGAAATTTTTCGAGAAGCCCGCTCCTGGATCAGCTCCGAAGCCGGTTGTAAAACCTGCAGGACCGGCAACCCCAAAGGAACCGGGTAAAGCGGCACCTTCATCCAGGTTGCGAACCCTTATCTCCTCGCTCGGTTCCCGGCGGCCTAAGCCCGCGAAGGCAGTCTCCCCCGAAACGGATAAAAAACCGGGTCTTGTCTCGCATATGAGGACCCTGTTCTCATCAATAGGTTCCCTGGGATCAGTCATCCGGCAACGGAACAAACAAGGGAAGAAAGTTGACGATATCAACAAGCTTCTTGACAAGACCGTGAGCGAAAAAGTGCACGCAACGCCGCCCGCTGCCCCTGCCCAGGTTGCCGTCCCGGCGAAGCCGGCAACACCAGCGGGATCGGGGGGCGGACTCCCCGGTATGAACGGGGATGCAGACCCGTTTCTCTCCCTCTCCGGTGACGAGTTTGATGCAGGTCTTCTTGACGGCCTCGGAGACGATGATATGTCCGGCTTCTCCTCGCCGGGCGACGAGACCGGGTCACCCGATATTCCTGCCGATGCCCCCCCACCTTCCCAAACGATGGAATTACCCCCGCCAACCCTTGACCTCAGTTCGGCTGCCGGGGACATCCTGAAAGCGAGTGACGAGGGCCTTGAGGAGTTCAGTGGTCTTGAAAGCGGGGAAACGGCAGACACTGAATTGGGGGATCTCGATTCACTCAGCCTTGATGATCTCGAAGGAGATCTCGGGGACGAAACCCTGACCTCCGGTGATGATGGCATGATGGCCGCGCCTGAGACCCCTCCTTCTGCTCCTGCAGCAGCACCCCCATCCCCGGATGACAGCAATGCGGTAAAAACGGCGTGGATACCGTCCGATGCACCAAAAGGAGCCGACCAGCCCGAAGACCAGATCTCGACCCAGGCGGATATGGCTGCCTTTGCCGGTGGAGCAAGTGCCGATGATGATATGCTCAGTTCTCTTGCTTCCGATGTGAAACATGTAAAAAAGGACAAAGATGTCAGCCTTCTCCGGGAGCTCAAAGACTTCCGTGCTCCTGCCGGTGAGATCGAGGAGGAGCTTTCCGGCATGTACGAACGGATGAAATCCGACAAGCTGACCAAAAGGAAGACCCCGCCCTCCGCGGGCAAGGGAACAAAAGAGCGATAACAGTATTTTGATATAAGATTCAGGTTGAGTACGTTAGTGAGGCCTCAGATATCATGAAGGAAGTTCCGGTAAAAATCGAGCATAATAACCAGTGGGTAGTTGTCAAGCTGGGGGTAGGTGAGGACCGGATCGTTATTCCGGCACCGATTAACAAGGAAGTTCTCTTCAAGACCGTTTCCGATCTGGCCGAGCGAAAAAATACGCTCATTGTCACCGCGAAAACTGATACAGAAGTCGTTTATAAGATCCTCTCCCATGAAAAAGTCCTGCAGGTACTGAAAAAACTGATCCTCAATGCGTGCAACGCCTACCGCCTGATGGCCTACTTCATGTCACCTGCCATCCGGGGAGGGGTGATGGTGCAGGATGCCCAGTGGGAGAAAGGCAGTGTTGTCGTCGTACTGTCAGGGATCTGGTTTGTCAGCGCAACAAAACAGATCTGCGTCCCGGTCGTGGATGTTGCCGCGATCGAACTGACAAAACGGGATGTCCAGGGAAAGCCGACCGACGTGGTCCGGATCGATCACCTTGATTCCGGTGAAGTTTCCTCAAGTTTTGTCCTCTGCCCGCTCTCCACGCTTCAGGTCCTCTACAATTTCCTTAAAGATACGACAAAAAGTATGGACATGAAGGGCACCGAGCTTGATGGCATCGACCAGCAGGTTGCCATGCTCGTTTATTCCGGGATGGACTCACACGCCATCGAGAATATGCTTAATATTCCTCCCAAGCAGTTGAGTATCATTTATGACAAGATCCTGAAACTGGGTCTTGCCGAAGTCGTCATCATCCGTAGGGAAATCCAGTTGACGACGAAAGGGGTCAGATATATTTCTGATGCCACAAAAGCACAAACAAACTGAAATTTTTGGCGTTTTCAATCCAATACCTCTTTATGTAATGATAGACCAATCACTTATTTGATCGTCAATGGGAAAGATTTTGATCGTGGATGATACACTCTTCATGAGAACGCTGCTTAAAAATATCCTGTTCTCCGGAGGACATACAATTGTCGGTGAAGCCGGTGACGGGGAAGAAGCTGTGGTGAAATACAAGGAACTGAAACCTGACCTGGTAACCATGGATATCGTCATGCCAAAACAAAATGGCATCGAGGCGCTGAAGGCGATCAAAGCCCTTGATCCTGCGGCCCGAATCGTCATGTGTACCGCAGTCGGTCAGGAACAGATGGTCAAGCTGGCCATTAAAAGCGGGGCCAAAGGATACATCGTCAAACCGTTCCAGGCACCGAAGGTTCTTGAAGAAGTCAAAAACGTTCTCGCTCTCTAACCGTTATGGTGAAAGTACTGACAGTTGATGATTCCGTGTTCATGCGCACGGTCATCCGGGACATGCTGACGAAAGACACTTCAATTGAAGTAGTGGGAACTGCATCCAACGGCATTGAAGCCCTCGAGAAGATTTCCAGTCTCAATCCCGACGTTATAACCCTCGATATCGAGATGCCGAAGATGAACGGCCTCGAAGTGCTCAAACACCTGCAGACGGTAAAGAAGCGTCCGAAGGTGCTCATGGTCAGCTCGCTCACCTCCAAGGATGCAGAAGCAACGCACGAAGCAATCCGTCTTGGTGCTGATGACTTCATGCTAAAGCCAAAAGACCTTCCCCACGTGCGTGATATCGGCGATGAACTTATTGCGAAGGTCAAACACCTCATCACGCTTTCCTCCAATCTGACTCCCCACAAATCCCCTCCCCAGGACCGTCCGGCGGCCGGCCGGGTAGTCCTCATCGGATCATCTGCCGGGGGTCCGCCCATGCTGGACACCCTCCTTGCAGAAATCTCCCCCGATCTTCCCGCGGGTATCGTCGTCACCCAGCACATGCCTACGGGATTTACCGCAGCTCTCGCAGAACGGTTCAACCGGATCGCCCCTATGCCGGTCAAGGAGACCGAGAACGGGGATATCATCGAGACCGGAAAAATTCTCCTGTCAAAGGCCGGTGTTCACACCGTCATCAGCGGGGTCATTGAGGCAAATGGATCAAAGAGCGGACGCATCGTCCATTCGACAGCTCCTCCTGTTCACGGGGTCAGGCCAGCGGTTGATAAGACATTTGAATCCGCAGCCCACGTCTATGGAAAGAATATTGTCTCGGTCATTTTGAGCGGCATGGGAAATGATGCCGGTGAAGGAGCTCATACAATCAAAGCTGCCGGTGGCGTAAGTCTGATCTGTGATGAAAAGGACTGTCTCGTGTACGGGATGGCCCGGTCTGCAATTCAGAAAAACGCCGTTGATAAAGTCCTGCCCCTCAATAAGCTGGCCCGTGAGATCGAACGGACCGTTTCCCACATGGAGGGCTAGAATGGCATCCGAATTTGAAGCCTACCGGGGTCTTTTCGTTGCCGAATCCCGGGAGAACCACGAAAACCTGGTGAAAAACCTCCTGATCCTTGAAAAGGGCCCGGACCAGAATGCCATTGATGAGATATTCCGATCCGTCCACACCCTCAAAGGCGCTTCAGCATCCATGGGATTTGGTGAAATGGAACGTCTCTGCCATTCCATGGAAGACGTATTCCAGCTTGTCAGGAGTGGATCGGCTGAAATTACCCAGGAGCTGGGGAACATCCTCCTGTCCTGTTCAGATATTCTGGAACAGATGATCGATGATGTCGAAGGTGGCGGCGACTCATCGTCGAAAAACCCGGATGAACAGGTACAGGCCCTCAAAGCATGGGTTGGCAATAAAGGCGGGAAACCCCATGGGGATACTGCACCACAGGTATCATCCCAACCCGTCAGTATTTCCGTGGAAGCCGAGGAAGGTGCGTCTAATCTTCCGGAATATGAGATGAGCATCACGATTGCACCGGAATGCGGGATGAAGGATGTCCGGGCGATGCTGGTTATCGGCAACCTCGAAACGCTCGGAACGATCCTGTCTACAACACCGTCGCGGGAATTGATTGACGAAGGGAAATTTGATGGCACCCTTGGCTTGCGCATTTCCAGCGAGGCCGGTGAAGAAGCCCTGACAACCGCTGCGATGGGAACCGAGATCTCCGATGTCGTGATCAAACCAGCCCCCCGCCAGCAGGCAGTCGCGGAAGTATCAGTCTCTGCAGAATCATCCGGCGCATCAGTCAGGAAAATACCAGACGGAGATAAAAAACAGAACGCCGCATCAGACAAGAGCCGGGAGATCAAGAACCTCCGGGTCGATATCCACCAGCTCGATCATATCATGAACCTGGTCGAGGATCTTGTCATCAACAGGGGACGTCTCAAGCAGATCGCCGAGCAGCACAAGATCAAGGAGATGGATGAGGCCATCGCCATGGTGGAGCGCTCGGTATCCGAGCTCCAGAACCTGATGATGATCATCCGTATGATCCCCCTGAACCATATCTTCAACCGTCTTCCCCGGGTAGTGCGGGATGTTGCCCAGTATGACGGGAAAGAGGTTGAATTTGTCATGGAAGGCGGGGAGACCGAGCTCGACCGGAGCGTTATGGACGGTCTTAACGATCCGCTCCTCCACCTGATCCGGAATGCCGTGAACCATGGTGTTGAATCTCCGGAAGTCCGGGAAGCTGCCGGAAAACCCCGCAAAGGCTTTGTAAAACTCTCCGCCCACCGTGACCGTGACAATGTGATCATCGAACTGATCGACGACGGCGGCGGTATCAACGTTGAAAAAGTAAAGAAAAAAGCCATCGAGAAAGGGATGATCACCCAGGAAGTGGCGGATACCTTCACGGCCGAGCAGGCAGTAGACCTGTTATTCCAGCCGGGGTTCAGCACAGCGGACAAGATCACGGACATCAGCGGAAGGGGTGTCGGCCTCGATGTCGTGAAACGGTCGATCGAAGCGCTGAAAGGGACGATCAGGGTCGATACCACTCCCGGCAAAGGGAGCCGGTTCGAACTTCTCCTTCCACCGACAATGGCAATCGTCGATGTGATGATCGTGCGGATCAATGGCAAGCGTCTCGGGATCCCAATCAGCAGCATCGTTGAGGTGGCCAATTTCAAACGGGACGATACCCACCATATAGGCAAAGGCGAGGCGATCCTGCTGCGGGATGAAGTGCTGCAGATCCTCTGGCTGAACGATATGGTCGGGATATCCGCAGTCTGCGAGATCCTGATCGTCGTCCAGTACCAGAAACGAAAATGCTGTATTCCGGTGGACCTCGTTGAAGGCAAGCAGGAAGTTGTTGTGAAACCCCTGAGTAGTTTTATAGGCAATACCCGGGGCGTGAGCGGGGTCACTATCCTTGGCGACGGGGATGTCATCCCGGTGCTTGATGTTAATACCATGGTGTAGGAGATTTACATGAAATTATCACCCGTACAGGCAGATGCGATTCAGGAGCTGGGAAATATTGGTGCGGCGCATGCTGCTACAACACTTTCCCAGATGCTGGGAAGTACCGTCCAGATGAGCGTTCCGGCGATCAAGGCAGTCGATATTGCCGAACTCGGGACCTACATGGGAGAAGAGCAGGCCGCCATGGTGGCCTTTGAGCTCCAGGGCGAGATCCAGCATGGCGGTTTTGTCATCTTTTATATCACGAAAGAATCAGCTATACGGCTGACGAACACCATGCTTGGTCTGACCGATATGAACCGCACCATGAACGAGATGGACGAGAGCGCAATCATCGAAGTGGGCAATATCATGGTCTCGGCATTCCTCGATGCCACAGCCGAACTGCTGGGATTTGTCATGCTGCCTTCCCCCCCGGCTCTCACCATCGATATGGCTCATGCCGCCATGTCGACCCTTATCGCAGGCATGGGAGAGGAAGCTAATGAAGTGCTGCTCTTCTCTACGGAACTTACGTGTGATGAGCACAAGATCGACAGCGACATCATCATGCTTCCGGAGACCAACACACTTGCCAGGATCGTTGAACTTCTTGAAAATATGATGAAGGCCCCCTGACCCAAGGTATCCCTGATGTCCGACTCCAGCCCCCAGAACCAGCAGACTGCCATGATTGGTATCGGTGAGTACCGGGTCGGCTCATTTCCGATGATGACTATTGGTCTGGGATCCTGTATCGGTCTGACACTCTACGATGATTCCCTGAAGATCGGGGCGATGGTCCATATCATGCTCCCGGACAGCGCCGGAAGGACCGACAGGCCGGGAAAATATGCTGATACTGCAATTCCTGCAATCATAAAGGAACTTAACGCTCTTGGATCGAAAAACCGCTCGCTTGTCGCCAAGATGGCCGGTGGTGCGTGTATGTTCGAATATTTCGGTGCCAACCTCAACATAGGAGAACGGAACGCCGAACGGGTCAGGACTCTTCTGAAGGATAACCATGTCCCGCTGAGTGCCGAGGATGTCGGAGGCAAGGTCGGCCGTTCGGTCACATTCCTTCCGGGAAGCCATGGCAGGGTTTCGATCAGGAGAGCAAATGGCACTTCCGGCGAACTCTAGGTTTGCAGTCCTGTTTCTGATCTTTTTGTGTATTACTCCGGCTCCCGCTGCCACGCTGAACAGTTCGATCTCCAATGCGACAGCCTTCATTCAACAAAGCACTCAGACAACGGTCCGCCTTTTTATCCCCACAGGAGATATGATCCATTCTGACCAGATCAACGACCAGATCAACGGCTTTAACGGGGACGTGATTTTCGGGACATCGTTTGGTCTTTCCACTTATAACGGGACATGGAGCACCCGCCACCGGGACCGCAATAATATCTCGCAGGGCCTGATGGATGATTACATCACGTCAGTCGAGTTCGATAACCAAGAAAGGCTCTGGATAGGGTACTCCGGTGGCATCCAGATCTATAACGGTAATTATTACGAATCCATCCGGGACCAGCAGCTGCTCAAGGAGACCCGCATCACCGATCTCCAGCGCTGGGACAATGACATGTGGATAGCTACCGGCCATGCCGGGGTCCACCGCTACCGGGAAGGGAACTGGACCTGGTTCCAGCCAATGACAACCGGTGGCCCGGGTTTTTACGAGATCCACGGTATGGCTCTCGATCCGGCTTCGGGAGATCTTCTTTTCGCAACGGACCACGAAGGACTGTGGATCGTGCGGTCGCCGGATGATCCTGTCCGCTTTGAAATGATCAATGGACGCGACGATACGTACGGTATGATGCAGCAGGTGCGCCGGGACCCTCTGGGGGGCGTGTATTTTTATAACGCCTCCATGGTAATTCATTACGATACAGCAACCGGTTTTACTCCCCTGCTCACAATCGGCGATCTCACCGATCACCAGATCTCGATCAACGACGTGGATGCAGCCCTGGACGGCAAGGTCTACCTTGCCACGGATGACGGGATCTATATCTGGGAAGACGGTGTGATCGTCCGCCACCTCACCCGGTATGATGGGATCGGGACTTCCCCTGCAGTGAGGACTGTTCGCCTTGATGGTGAGGGCAGAGCCTGGTTTTCTACCCGTGGATACGTGGGATATTTCAAAGGACCCGAAAAGATGGATGAACAGATCGGTATTGAGATGGCAACAACCGCCGCGGTAACAACGCCGGTTGTCACCGCGACAACGACGCCGGGACCCGGCCAAAAACCGCCTTTGCCTTCAACGACAGAGACAGAATCCTCAGTTTTCCCCCCCGATTCCTTCCTGCATATCTTCAACCCGCTGGTCGATCCTATTGCCCGGGCTCTGCATGCCCTCGCTATAACGCAGGAACAGTAACATCTATCAGGTAATGATTATTCACAGCCTTCATGAGCAGGATCTATCTCTTTTTCAATTCTTCAAGACAGAACTGGTCGATGGAATCAAGAAGCGCCTTTTTCGCTCTCCTGGCCTCGTGCTCATCAGTGGAGTTGATATCATGAGCAATATACCGGAGGGTGGTGGAATAATATCGCATGCCGGGGAATTCGGTCTCGAAATCCGTCATACGACTCAGGGCTTCCTGCTGGTTCCGGTTCAGGAGGTCAAAGGAAAAATCAAACAACGCGATGATGTATCCGGGCATTCTTTTGGAAATGGCAAGCCGGCGGAAACTGTGATAGGTGATCTTTTTTGTTGCAAGAAGGGAGAGCTTCATACCGAGATAGATGGGTTCAAGATCATCAGGATACTGCTGGATCAGCTGGTTGACGATGCCGGCGGCGCCCCCGGCATCGCGGTGCTCGAGTTTGTAATAGAACATCTCCCGCAGGAAATGGAAATCCGTGTAAAACCGCTCGGCCCCGATCTCAAGCAACCGTTTCCGCATGGCCGAATTTGCAGTCGCGGCGGCATTCTTCAACCCGATCTCGATGAACCATCGCTCGCTCGGGAACCACTCCAGCCCGACAAAGATCATCTGCCAGAAGGTCTTTTCAAGGAATGACGGGTCATCGATATCCAGCTGGCGGAGGTGGTTGACCGGAGGCTGGACCCAGGCAAGATTGAGCATCAGTTCCCGTGCAAGGAGTTCCATCTCGCCCGGACGGTGGTTGCGTGAGGATTCGTCTTCCCCCCTGAACTCACGCTGGGAGAGGACAAAGTAGCAGTGAGCCACCGCAGTGCCAAGTTTTGCGTCCAGTGTCGCATAGTTCTTCAGATAGTTGAGGGCGTGGATGCAGTCGCCGTTCTTCACCAGTTTAAGGCCGGCGACAATATTGATCCCCGTCTCTGCATCTTTCCTTTTCTTGAAACGGACGGCATTGGCAATAACCCTTTTAATATATTCAAAATCGCTGATATTCTGACTGGCATCAAGGACCTTGAAGGTTATCGCATCGATGAACTCGTCATGCGTCTCCTCGGAGATATGCGGAAACGATGACTCGAGTGCCGAAATAACATACCCAAAAAAGACCGGGAGGTTCGTATCCACTTTTGCCGTGTGGCGTTCAATATAATCGGAAAAATCCTTTTTCAGGAGATTCAGCTTCTCATAGGCGATAGCTTCCGAGAGTGTCTCTCCTTGCATAAAGGGAGAATGGCACCGTACTATATTAAAATAGTGGATTTAAAGGAATCAGGTGTCGTCAGCGGTATAATAATAAAATTCACCGGACACTTTCTGCTCCCNGTCGAGGAATGAATCCGGCTTGTTGATACGGGGACGCCCGCTCTGGTCCCGCCGGAACGTGACATTCAGGGCNTGCAGGAAACGGTTCATTCCCTCCCGCATGGCAAACGGCCCGGCAGCGGTTCCCTGGATCCCCGGCTCTCCCTCAAAGACCAGGATCCGCTCGCTGATCATGTCGATAAGATAAATATCGTGGTCGATTACCATGATGCCGGCCTCTTTTCCTTCGGCATGGTGTTTGATCATCCGCGTCACATTGACCCTCTGTTCGACATCAAGATGAGCACTGGGTTCATCCAGGATATAGACATCGGCCTCCCGGGAGAGACAGCCGGCGATAGCAACCCGCTGGAGTTCCCCCCCGCTCAGCGAATCGACCGGAGAGGCAAGAATCGGCCCGAGCGAAAGGGCCTCGAGGATCTCGTGCTGGTAATGCGAAGAATCAAACTTTGTCGTGCAGTTGCGCAGGTACATCTCCACACTGTCAGCGATGTCCGCCTTGATGTACTGGGGTTTATAGGAGATCCTGAGTGTGGTCTCGAGGCTCCCGCTCGTCGGGGTCTCAGCACCGGCAAGAAGTTTTGCAAAAGTACTCTTCCCTATACCGTTTGCCCCGACAACACCCAGCACCTCACCGGACCTGATGGTCCCACCATAGACGTCCAGCCGGAATGTCTCATACTCTTTGGTCATGGCGGGGATCTCGAAGAGATCCTCGCGTTCCGAACCCTTGTCATGGGCACGTTTTTCAAAGACGACCTGGGTTTCGCGGAAGCGAACGTTCTCTTCATGAAGGTAGCCTTCGAGGTACTGGTTGATACCGACCCTCACACCTTTCGGGCGGGTAATAATACCAAATACGGCNGGTTTCCCGTATCCTACATGGACGGTGTCGGCAAGCATGTCGAGGATTGCGAGGTCGTGTTCCACAATGACGACAGGTCGTTCGGCCGCGAGGTCCCGGATGAGTTTCGCCGCAGCAATCCGCTGGTAGATGTCAAGGAACGGTGTGATCTCATCGAGGAAATAGAGTTCGGCATCCCTGGCGAGGCATGCTGCAATTGCAACCCGCTGCAACTCCCCTCCGCTCAGCGTTATGATTTCATGGTCGAGCAGTGCCTCGAGTTTCAGTACCGGGAGGATATCGGCGAGCTTGTTCCGCTCATCGGTCTTATTGAGGAGTGAACGTACGGTACCGGTGAAAACCCGGGGAATGTAATCAATGTATTGAGGCTTGGATGCGATACGGATACCCTTTCTGGCTACCGTCTGGAGGTAATCGAACAGTTCGGTCCCGGCGTATTGCCTGAGGATCTCGTCCCAGGCAACCTCAGTATCAAAGTTACCAAGATTCGGGCGGAGCTGCCCGGAGAGGATCTTGATGGCAGTACTTTTACCGATCCCGTTTGCCCCGAGGATACCGGTAACCTTTCCATCCACCGGAATCGGCAGGCCATAGAGTGCGAACCCGTTCTTCCCGTACCGGTGGGTCGGGTGTTCCAGCTCCTCGGGCAGGCTGACGATATCAATGGCATCAAAGGGACATTTTTTGATACAGATCCCGCAGCCGACGCAGAGCTCTTCGGATATCAGGGCCTTGCCATCTTCCCCGATCATAACCGTTTCGTCCCCGGTACGGACGCGGGGACAGTACAGGATGCACTCCGTNCCGCATTTCCTGGCATGGCAACGGTCCTTATGAACAACAGCGATTCTCATACGGCTCAAAAACGAATTGATTATTTCGGTACCGAACTCAGGAGGATCGTCCAGGTCATGAACCAGAACGCGAAGGTCATGAATCCCTGGTAGAACCAGTCCTTTGCCCCGAGTTTTTCGGTATTCATTCCGAGGAGGATGAACAGGTGCTTCTGGATCACGATGCCGGCGAGCATCAGCATGAACCCGAGAACCCCGTCCTTCTGGAGTCCGGCCGCATCCGGGATTCCCCCGGCTGTCCAGGCAATCACACCGGTCGCGATACCCAGAAGGGACGCAATCAGCGTCCGCTTGATGCGGGCAATATGTTCTGCCTGTTTGTCTGCCTTTGTTTTTTGTTTTTTAGTAAGGGCAGGCTTTTCCTCAATAACCTCTTCACTCATCCCGCAACACCCGTTGTCTTAATTTTTAGTGCGCAAGCCATATGTAAGTTGGTCTTTTGCATCCTCGCTATCCATCCAAGTGAGTGCGTTGCAAGTGCACAAAAAAGTATTCCCGTTCATCCGGAACGTNTTAGATTTTCTTCGGAACAGGTGGCAAATCGCCACAACTCTCCCATTTTCGGCCCGATTTCGAGCCTGACGAATGATTTTTCTTTGATTGAAATGCGTGGTCGTTTCCTCTTCACTTTTGTGAATCAGGTATTTTTTAAGGGATTATTTTTGTACGATCGGAATATTTTTTACCGATATAAGGTGCCTTGCGCCGATGCTTTGCATTGCATAATATATCCCACAATTGAAAATTTTGATGTATTACTCATATTTTCCCCTGACGGGAAGAGGCACTATGGTTCCCCAAAAAATCCACGTATCTGGAAACCCCCCGGTTGTTTCCCCCCGCTCCGATAATGCGGATTCCGGTGTAAAACGACTGATTCTGGTTGTGGTTGCCCTTTTCCTTCTTACCGGGACAGTGAACGCGTTTTATGCGAATCCAGGTTCCGACGCTACACACTTTCTCAACCCGGTCGGGCCGGATGAACAGTGGATTATTGCCGACCCCGGTCAGCACAATACCCTTACCCTCCTTGCCTATAATAACACAGCAGGATATGAGGGCCCGGTTAAGAATGCCGTTGTCACCTTTTATGTTGATGACATCTCACTTGGCAGTGTAAACCCTCAGATGGTAACAACGGATGTCTCGGGTAGGGCGATAACAGCGTTCACTGTCAATAGTTCTCACCCGAAGAGCGGGACTGCAACGATTTCTGCAGTTGTCCAGTCTGCGGACCCGTCTATGAAGACCTACCTGACACCCACGCTTACCTGGGAGCAGAAGATTGATCACAGTGATCCCTACAACGCCGTTTTTCATCATGACCTGTACGGTGATGTCGCGAGCAACTTTCCGGTAAATATCATAATCACAGATCAGTGGGGCAATCCTATTGACAATAAACGACCGGGGCCTGATCACAATCTCACGCTTCATATGAACGGCCCATCCCCCCCAAACAATTGCGGGTTCACCGATTTCGGGCTTGCCCACGACCACACGTTCCTTCTTAATCCGCAGGGTGAGGTTAATCTCAATTTTACTTCAACGACAAAACCCGGCTGGCACTACATTCTGATGGACCCGGTGGGAAAACTTCCTGAACAGATGGAATTTTTTGATGCAGTGGCAAGCGGTGTTCCCTATACCATAAAACAGACATACTCGCCGGATGGTGACCCGTATCCGACGGTCATTGCGGATGATATCAGCAAATTTGTCTTTTACTACACTGTGTCCGATAAATACGGAAACCCGACGAAAGGTCAGGATCTGAAGACTACGATTACATCGCTGGACCGTGACGAAGGTCCTCCGCAGACATTTTATGCCACTTCGGAAGCGAATGGCCAGAACTGGTCCAGTTTCGGGCCGAAATCGTTTACCAACAGGTATGCGATCAATACGACTACCACTGGAAACAGCAGCATATGGGCGAACAAGACCGTAAGGTTCTATGATGCAGGACCGAGCAACCTCGACGTCCAGGCGAATCCACAAAGTATGCCCAGTCGTGATGCGGATGCTCAGAGCGTTTCCATCATCTCGGCCAAAGTCGTTGATATCCTTGGGAACGGTGTCAGCGGACAGACGGTTACCTTCACCATAACGAACAATGCAGTCAACCCGGTTTTTGCGATATTGACAAAACAGAATTCATTCTCGAGCACATCGGTACAGACAACAGCGACAGCAACGACCGATGAAAACGGGTACGCGAAAGTTACCTTCTACCCCGGCGCATTTGTCAAAGCAAATCAGGCGGGATTCGTTGAGGCGGCCACCGGGACGTCAACGATTACAGCAGACTGGAACGGCAACCAGCGTGACGTAAAGCTTGCCTGGAAAAATTATCCTTACCTTAGTGCGATAGTCTCAGTTTATCCGCCCGAGGTTCAGGTGGGGAGTACAGTTAATGTCTCGATCAGACTTAACGGGGATGGGTGGGCGCTTTATCATTTCCCGATTGATGTCGATCTGGTGATGGATAGATCCACGAGTATGAGTGAACAGATCACCCGGACCGATCCCTCCTCAAAATTGACGATAGCCAAGATAGCAGCATCGAATTTTGTCAGCAACATGAGCGAATCGACCGACCGGGTAGGACTGTATTCGTTCAGCTCCGTAAACTCAGCAGATCCGGAGCACTCGGCTTCTCATGATGCAGTCCTGTCAAACTCATTCCAAGCTTCCACGAGTACCATCAAGACAAAGATTACCAATCTCCAGGCATACGGCAAGACCGCACTGAGACCTGCAGTAAAACAGGCTATTGATGATCTGTCGGCAAACCCAAACGCGAATCCGAATGCCATCAGGGCTGTCATCGTGATGACCGATGGGAACTGGAATGACGAAGGTTCTCCTGCGGGTCATGGAACCGGGTGGCCTACAGACAACCCTTATGCGGATCTTGACAGCAGCTCTGATGTAATACCGAACGATTACCGGTACTACAGCGACCTCCCCGCGCCGAAGGGTACCCTGACGACCTACGCCACGACCGTCTGCAGCCATTATAGTACAACCCAGTGCGATCTTTATGAAAACACCTGCGATGTGTGTAAAAGCGGCTATACTCTTGATAACAAAGGCAGGTGCTGCATTACCACCGGCAGCGGGAAAAACAAGAAGACAACATGCAACTATCCCGATGGCTCAACTCCTTCCTGGTGCTCGGTAAAGAACTGCGATACCTGGCACTGTGATGCCTACGTGACACAATCAAAATGCACTGATGGGGAGTTCACGAATCAGAACCTTTCCGTTTATGCAAAGAACAAGGGAATCCGCCTCTACTTTATCTTCTTCACATCGACTCCGGATGCAACAACAGCCAGTACTCTGACAGCGATGGCGAAAGGCACCGGAGGGTTCTATCAGCAGGCAACCAGTGCTTCTGACCTTTATAGTGCGTATACGAAGATTGCCGGGGATCTCAAAACAATAGCAGGAGTGGATACAAATGCATATCTGGATTTCAGCAACCTTATCGTCAATGATCTGCCAGCCACCGATGTGACATCCAACCCCTTTTTCACGTATATTGCTGATCCGATCGCTGCAAATCCGAGGAAAGGAATTGACCTCCCGGCAATTCAGCCGGGCTCGACCATGCTGGACAAGTTTGTGGAGAACATTGATGGATCCGTCACCCATTTCAGCCCGGGGTACGATGAATCCAAGAATCCGCACCCTGTCGGTCCTGTTATTGTGAACCAGACATCGTACTGGAATACCGCTCCCCAGAGGCTCCGTTTCAATATCTCCACCATCGAACAGAACCAGACGTGGCAGGCTGACTTCCGTCTCCGTGTACTGCGCGAAGGAAACATCCTCATATTTGGTCCCTCATCAAAGATTGACTTTAAAAACGGTATGGCCGGCCCCAGTACCATGACTCTTCCCAACCTGTCACTGACAGCGTCGATGAATGCAGTGAACCCCGGGCTGGAAGCGACAACTATCGATATTATTGGCTTAAACCGGAAAGGATCCGGCCCGGTGACCGGGACGCTGCCGGTGATCTGGGCTGTCACCTATTCCGGTGCGGCGGGCAATGTCATTACGGAAGAGGTTAGCTATGTCCATGACAATGATCCCCCTGTCAGATTTGCAATTCTCACAGGTACTGCGGGCCAGCTGATGGGCCACAGCCAGACGGCGACCTTGGATACCAGCAAACTCCCCTCGGGTGGATACACGATTCAGGTCCGTGCTTCTACACAATTTGTATCAGTCGTACGACAGTGCGGCCCCTACACCTACGAATCAACGAACAGGGCGTTTATCCTGCTCCAGTAACTCCCATTCCTCCATTTTTCCAGGAACAACGAAAAAAAATTTTGAAAAAGAACTCCTTCCAACCATCAGAACTTCCTCCGGAAGATCGGAAGCAGCGGTTAAAGTGGTTCTTCACTTCNTTGAACCTTTTGACATTTTTCCGGCAAATACCCAAGGTTTCGTCGTCATGGTAGAGGTGCCGAAAAAAATGGATTTTNGAAATATAGTCTGTCTGCCATACGCAATGCACAGGCGCTTCGCATCGGATAATATATCCCTGGCTCTCTATACCTGAATACGAACGGCGTGACCCGGCGACATCTTTGGTCCAGCACGAGAATTGGCCGTAACTACGTTTCCCATTGCGATGTGATTGGATGAAAAACCAGGAAGTATATCGGGTGTACAATGGGATTTTTTGATGGATTTAAACGTCGTCCGGAAGCTGACTCCCAGCGTAAGGCAGAGGTCGGGCAGACGTGGTATAACAAGGGTGTTGAGCATTATAATGAAGAAAAATTTGCGGAAGCAATCCGGTGCTGGGATAAGGCCATCGAGATTAACCCGCGTCATGACCGGGCCTGGTACAACAAAGGAGTTGTCCTGTACAAACTGGGTAATCTTCCGGACGCAATCGGATGCTGGGACCGGGCCCTCGAAGTGAACCCGGGGGATGCCCCCCTCTGGAATAACAAGGGAGTTGCTCTTGAAGAGCTCGGGAACCTCACAGAAGCCATTGAATGCTGGAACAGGTCCCTTGCCATTAACCAGAGTTATGACCGGGCCTGGTACAATAAAGGGTCAGGGCTGCATAAACTGGGAAATCTTGTTGAAGCAATTGAGTGCTGGGACAAATCCCTTGCGATAAACCCGCGGAACGACAAGACCTGGACGAAGAAAGGGGTTGCTCTTGGAGAGCTTGGCAACCTTGCCGAAGCAATAGAATGCTGGGACCGTTCTCTTGAAATCAACCCGTCGGATGATCAGGTATGGTACAACAAGGGACTGGCTTTTTATCAACTCGGGAATCCCGGGAATGCAATCCTTTGCTGGGACAAGGCCCTTGAGATTAACCCGCGATCGTTCAAGGCATGGGGCAACAAGGGGATTGCCTTCGATGAACAGGGACGTTATCTGGAAGCCAACGAGTGTTATGACAGGGCTCTGGCGATAAATCCCCACATATCCGATACCTGGAACAAGAAAGGTGTTACGCTCACCGAGCTGGGAAAACACCGGGAGGCAAACGGGTGCTATGACAAGGCCCTTGAGATCAACCCGGCTTCATTCAAAGCCTGGAGCAATAAAGGAACCGCTCTCGTCAATCTGGGAAAGAACGAGGAAGCAATCGGGTGCTTTGAAAAGTTCATCGAAGTTGCACCCCCTCATGCTGCACCCGAGGTTGAAAATGTCAGGCGCTATATCAAACTGCTGCGATAATTCTGGATAGCGTCGGAGAACGTTTTGGCCCAACTGTCGCACAATTTCCTGTTTTTTCTTCTTGAAACCCAGCTTACCGGCCCAGAATCTGTTTGGGGGTTTCTTTAGATCTTAGTAAAAAAAGATAATCATTCCCTCTGTATGAGCAGTTTTCTACGGCTTTCCCGGATACGGGTGTCCATGGAATCTGACACCACCGATGATCTTTTCTTTCGGCGATTCGAAGTATGTGTGCAGTTTATGCGGTTCCTACCGGTTGGCCCGGATTCTTCTGATCGTGACGGGACCTGCAGCAAGGGCATTCCGGGGAATGTGGCAGAACCGGGCGACTGGATTATTCTTGGAATAAATAAGAAAATTTGTGAGGTGGCAGGTAAATGGCGTCAGAGCAGGGAATGAGCGGGATTGACGTAAAGGCGATTACGTCCGAGTTATCCGCCAAGCTGCCGCTCTGGGTCGACAAGGTCTACCAGTTTGACACCCGTACCCTCGGCATCCGCCTCAACGGCGAGAACAAGGCCCGGCACCTGCTGCTCATCGAGTCGGGCAGAAGGGCCCATCTGGTAAAAGAGTTTCCTGATCCCCCGAAGAACCCGCCCCAGTATGCGATGCTCCTCCGAAAATACCTGTCGGGAGGAAAAGTGCTTGCCATCTATCAGCATGGCCTCGAGCGCATTCTTATCTTCGACGTTGGCAAGGGCACAACGACATACCGGTTGATTATTGAATTATTCGATGAAGGCAACGTGATCCTCGCTGATGAATCGTTGCGTATTATCAAACCCCTCCGGCATCACCGCTTCAAGGATCGCGAGATTGTTCCCGGTGCGGTCTATACGCTGACAGCAGTCGACCCCACGGCTTCGGCAGAGAACCTGGCCGATACGCTCCGGAACGATGATCGCGACCTTGTGAGGGCTCTTGCCATGGGTTGCATGCTCGGAGGGGCTTACGCAGAATATATCTGCCGGGAAGCAGGACAGGAGAAGGCGATCCCGGCAGCATCCGCCGATCCTGCCTGCCTGTATGCCGCAATCCGGAAGTTTTTTGATCAGGTGCAAACTTCCCGCTCGCCGGTCGTCTCGGGAAAACACTGCGAATCGGTGGATATACGGGCGGAAAAGGATTGCCAGTCGTTTGCGAGCTTCTCAGAAGCTCTGGAAGCGTTTTATCCGCTCACGAAGAAGGAATCGGCGGTAAAAGCAGCAAGACCGCAGCTCTCGAAAGAAGAGCGCATCCTGAAATACCAGAAATCAGCTGTAAAAAAATTCGACGAGAAGATAGAAAAGACCGAAGAGATTGTAGCTGCAATTTACGAAAATTATCCGTTCATCACCCGGCTGATCACTTCTCTCGATACCGCGAGCAGGCAACTGTCATGGCAGGAGATCGAAAAGCATCTCAAGGGAGCTACATCTGCCGATGCGAAGAAGATTACGGCATTTTATCCCGATGAAGCAGCGGTCGGAGTGGATATCGGAAAACCCGTTAAGATCCATGTGCATGAAAGCCTCGAAGAGAATGCAGGCCGATATCACGATGTGATTAAAAAGTTCCGGAAGAAAAAAGCCGGTGCTCTTGCGGCGATGAAGACCATTCAGCCGAAGAAGAAGGTGCAGAAACGGGATTTTATCCCGTTAAAAAAACTCTGGTACCACCGTTTCCGCTGGTTCATCACGAGCGATGGCGTGGTTGTCCTCGGGGGGCGGGATGCTTCCCAGAATGAGGAACTTGTCAAGAAGTACCTTGCCGGAGGAGACCTCTTCGTTCACGCCGATGTCCATGGCGCGAGCGTCGTCATCGTCAAGGGTAAAACGGAGCGGATGGACGAGGTTGCACAGTTCGCCGCCTCGTATTCCGGTGCATGGCGGAGCGGACACTTCTCTGCCGATGTCTACAGTGCCCTCCCGTCACAGGTCTCCAAGACGCCGGAATCGGGTGAGTTTGTCTCGCGGGGGTCGTTCATCGTCCGTGGCGAACGCACCTATTACAGGAATGTCCCCCTCGCGACCGGGATCGGCCTGATGCTGGAGCCCAATGCAGCCGTGATCGGTGGCCCGCCCACCGCAATACGGGAACGGACCAAAGCCTGTGTCGAGCTGAAACCCGGGCAGTTCGAGCCAAACGACGTGGCAAAAAAGGTGCTTCGGATCCTCAGGGAGAAGGTCAGCGAAGAAGAAGAGAAGGCCCTCAAAGCGGTCCTGAACACCGATCAGGTGGCGGCATTCGTCCCCCCCGGGGGCTCTGATATTGTGGGGCACCATGAAGGCTGAGTCAGGGGAGCTGAAGGCAGGTTATGGCGAAATCAGGCTCTTTCCGGAGAGTATCGATGACCTCTGGCACCTCAGGCACCTCGTGGCTCCGGGGGACCTTATCTTTGCCACNACCTTCCGGAGCATGGAAACGGCTTCCGACAAGATCCGCCCGGAGAAAGTGGAGAAACGGCCGGTTCGCCTCGGCGTCCGGGTCGGGAAGGAGGAGTTTTCGGAGCACGGCAACCGTCTCCGCCTTACCGGGATCATCGAACACGGGGTTGACGTTGGTGCCTTCCATACGATCAATGTCGAGACGGGGTTTGAGATTTCGGTCATCAAACAGTGGCGACCCCTCGACCTTGAACGGATTGAACGGGCGGTGCGATCGTCAGCGTACGGGCTGATCCACATCCTGACGATCGAAGAAGGGGAAGCCGAGCTCTTCCGCCTCCGCCAGTATGGACCCGAGAGTGTCGCAACATTTCTCGCAGGGAGCGGCAAGGGCGGGGAATCTGATAACCGCCCGGCATTTTTCGAACAGGTGCTGGCTCCGCTCATCGCGATAGAAGGTCCGCTGATCATTGCAGGCCCGGGCTTCATCAAGGACGACTTCGTGAAGTTCGCGAGGAACGGAGGCAGTCCCGTTGTGGAAAAAGCAGTTTGTGTCGAGACACGTCGTATCGGGCGTGGGGCCGTGCAGGAAGTTATTGGCAAGGGGGCGCTCGAAAAGCTGATCGGGGACCTCCAGCTCTCCCGCGAGGTGAAGTTTATGGATGAAGTGCTGTGCAGGATTGCGCAGGACGGGGCGGTTGCCTACGGGACGCGGGAAGTAGCGGATGCTGTTGCGTATGGCGCAGCGGAACAGGTCCTGGTTGCCGATACCCTCCTTCGGGATCCTGCCACCACGGGACTTATCGAGGAAGCGGAAGCCATGAGGGCGGCGGTGGTCGTTCTCTCCTCCACGTTCGAGCCGGGGGAGCGACTGGTTGCCCTGGGCGGGATAGCGGCATTGTTGCGGTACAAGCTGGGAAAGTAGCCCAATATGGTCACCGGGCTCTTCGGATGTTGATCCCCGGGTTTGTCTGATGCTGCAGTCTGCACAGGGAATAGAGCCGGCGCCTGGAATGCGGTCCTGTTTTCCGATTACCTGAATCCTTCCCTCACAAGGTATTCAAAGAGTATCTTCGAATGTCCCGAAAAAAAATATTTCAAATCCAGTTGATATTAATTCCGTATTTCAAACCCGCCGGCAAGTGTCCCGGTCGTTCCGTCCGTGTTGGTTACAACGATATCCCAGTTCCCGAGAGAGTTTGCGGGGATATCAAAGAAGCACTGGATACGGGTCGCGCTCTGGACTACGACGTTTGTACCCACGATATCGGCCGGCTTGTTACTGTTATGTAATTTTACTTTCGCCCCGTTCTGGAATTTTGAGCCGAGGATTGTGTAGGGAATTTCGTTGTGAGCTATCCCGAACGGTGGATCTATCCCTGTTATGGGGATCGTCCCGGTTGCTCCCGTTGTGGTGGTCACGACAGCATTACCTGAAGTATGGACCGAGAAGAGATTGGTGTAGGTTACCGACTGGCCGTCAGGGTTCGTGACAACAAGATCCCAGGTACCGGCAGTTGCATCAGCGGGGATAGGAAGTGTGCACATAATCGATGTCGGGCCGAGGACCCTCACATTGGTTGCGGTGATTTCCGCGCTGCCGCTTCGCACGAGTTTGACGACTGCTCCGGCAACGAAGTTATTGCCGGTCAGATCGGTGACAGGAACTGAGGTTCCCGCATCGCCTTTATCCGGAATAATTCTCCTGATGGATGGTTTGCCGGTGGACGGGATCTGTGTTGCTGTTGTAGTTACCGTGGCGGTAATTGTCAGTGATTTTGTGGGGGAGAGGGTAGCTGTTACTGAAGGAACTGCCGGAGTCCTGACCGGGACGGATGCCACAACTATCGTTGTTACTTTTTCTGTGTACACGGTCTCCATGATCGACCTGCTCGCTTTCTCGGTACGGGAGTCGGCGCGGTAGCCCCAGCTCCCGTCGCTGTTCTGGTAAATCAGGGCCCGTTCGTAGGTGTCGGATGCTGGATCGTACCCCAGGACCAGCCAAGCCGTGGCCGAAGTGACCTTCGGGTTTTTGACAACATCCCCGGCCCCGAACAGCGGTCCGCCCGATGCCATTGGAGTAGTGACGGCCGGCTGGGCAGTCTCGTTTGCAGAACCGGGTACGGCGCATCCGGCCGTGAGCATGCAGGCAATGACGAACATGCCGAAGCAGGAGATGATGAAGCGGGGGGGTTTCATAGTGAGTATTGGTTATGGATCCTTTTTAAAAAAGCCGATGACCGCGCTCTGACCACCGGATCAGAACGTAATGATTCCGCAATTGGATCGATAAAAAAACCGCATCGGAACGGGAGGGCTCCCGAATCGAAACGGGATGCCTGCCGGAGAAGTACTGGTGGAAGATCGAAAAGAGCGTGATAACGGTAGTGTGCATCCGCCAGGGCATCGAAAGATCCTGAAGAGAGCGAATGCGCCCGTGTTTGAGGCGTCGGATCCGTTTTCAATGGTTTAATACGGTGCAAAAAGCCAGCTCAATTCCATAAGAAAAAAAGATGCCGGGGCTTATTCCTCTTTCTTTGCCGGCTTCTTGTATGTCTCGATGAACACGATCTCACCGATACCGTTGACCAGTTCAAAGCCTTCGTGAATGATCCGCCCGCGCCAGAGCATCCAGCGGCGGTCATAATTGATGCCGGGGGGGAGGGTGACCATCGCCTTATCGCCGTCCATTGCAATCTCCATGTCGCGCCCGGCGTAGAGCCGGATCAGACCCCTGAGCTGGTCGAGCGGCTCTCCAACCTTGCCTTCGATCTTGTAGGTATAGGTAAGCGTCTGGCCGGCCAGGGGGGCATTGAAATCGACAATGACCTTGGAACCGATAACATCGACCACGGTCCCTTCGCCCTGCTCTTCAATCTTGACCTGCATGCCCCGGACCGGCTTTTCCTTAAACTGGTTCTTCGGGTAGGACTGGATGCGCTTGGGGTCGCGGTCGCCGAAGGCTTTCTCGGGGGTTACGGTTATGGTTGCTTCTGCACCGATCTTCTTGCCGACGAGGTCCTCGTCAAGCCCGAGGATAACATGCTTCTGGCCAACACAGATGGTCACCGGGCCGTAGATCGCGTTCTGGCTATGGATGCCGGCGCTCTTTGCCTCGTCTTCGGACGTTGTGTCAAAAACATTGTCCCCGACCTTGCCGGTATAGCTCAGCCGGATAAAATCTCCTTCTTTTATTGCCATGATTCACCTGACTATATTAAGTCGCAACGATGACAGATAAACGTGTGGCACAGTCATGCTTGAAGTAGAACTGAAGATCAGGATCACCTCACTGGATGGCGTACGGGATGCGCTGAAGCGGCACCATGCCGAGCCCCGTGGCCGGGTGCATGAGCACGATATCTACTACAATGCCCCTCACCGCGATTTCGGTATCACTGACGAGGCCGTCCGCGTCAGGTACACTGATGACCATGCCGTGGTGACGTACAAGGGTCCCAAGATAAAGAACTACAGTCTCAAGGCGCGGGAAGAGCTGAATTTTGCCGTTGAGTCCGGCACGGCGTTTGAGACGATGCTCTCAAGGCTCGGGTTCACAAAAACTGCCGAAGTGAACAAATGGCGGGAGAACTATAAGATGGGAGATGCATCCATATCTCTCGACACGGTCGACGAACTCGGGACATTCGCAGAGATTGAAGTTATTGCCGGGGAGGGAGATGCGGACCCGACCGTTCAGATCGAAAAGATTGCCCGGACGATCGGCGTGAAGGGTGAACCAATCCTTGCCTCCTATCTTGAACTGCTGCTGGCGAAACGGTCGGCTGGATTGAAATAGGTGCTCCTGTTTTTGTTAGGGATTTATTCATTTTATCAGCGATTGCATATCGATGAAAACCTTGCTAGTTAACAACCCGATTCTCCCTTTTTTTCTGAAGATTATGAGCATGACCCCCTCACTCCCCCAGAGGGGGAGGCAGCCCAAGGGGAGAGCCCCTTGACCCCCAAGTAATTTTTGAAAAATTACTGCTGGTTGGTTTTTATTGCATCTTTCAGCGTGAATTCATATACGGTAGTTTCCGGTTGAAATATGTCCATATGTCCTAATGTGCCCCGTCCCCCAGCGGAGGACTGGTGGCACAAGAGGGGGGCTTTACTGTCGCGGAAAATTGTTCCCTGCGGAAATTTGAGTCCTAACCTAAAATCTCCTCCCGAAAGTCAGCTTTCGCTCAGGTCACCAGAAGTGGAAAAGAGATTAGTTGTGAGGACGGACACCTGCCCGCCCCCCGCAGAATTTACCACTGCCCTAAACAGTAAGCAGCTCGATCTTGATGTCCCGTGCTTCGTTGCCGAAATGGAGCATGGCACAGTGGCCGTCCATTGCCGGGCCGGGATTGACAATCTTTACGCCGTCCACTTCCATGATACCCCTGGCTTCATGGATGTGGGCGCAGCAGACCAGATCGAAGGACTTCATGTGCTTCCTGATACTGTGGCTGCCCACATGTTCCCCGGCGGGCTTGTCAAGGATCTCATACGGGGGTGCATGAGAGATCAGTACATTGTGGACTGCTTTCTCCATGTTTTTCATCGCGCCATGCAAAAGGTCATCTATCTGCTTGTCGGTCAGCTCGAACGGTGTCCCGAACGGGGTCGGGTTGGAGCCACCTACGCCTACCAGGGTCATCTTGCCAAGATTGATCTTGGAACCATGGAGACAGACGGTGTCTGAGTGTTCGAGCACCTCGAGGATCTCACGCGGGTCGCAGTTGCCGGGCACTGCAAAACACGGCACATCGATGCGTGAAAGCACGTCATCGACCGCGTCAACCGGACCCATATTCGTAATATCACCTGCAATAAATACCGCTTCCGGAGACAATTCCAGAAATGAATCAATTTTACCGAATTGACCATGGAGATCTGCTATCAATAGCACATCTTTCATGGTATATCATTTGAAGGGCGTCTAAAAAACCTTACCGCAGGATCGTTCCATGAACCGGTCAGTTTACCCCTTAAAGCGAGTTTCCCGCAGAGTTTTTCTGTTTCTGTCAGGAGTGGCCGCGCGTCCTGTCCGGCGAGCGGGGTTCCCGGCAGAGGGATGAACCGATGGACATGGACGATGCCGGTGCGGGAGACCGTACGGATCAGGTCCAGGGTCGCGAGCTGGTCTTCGTCAGATTCGAATGGCAGCCCCACGATAAAATCCACAACCGGTGTCAGGGAGTAGTCCTTCGCGAGATCGAGGGCACGGGAGACATCAGCGGTGGTGTGCCCGCGATGCAGCCGGCTGAGGACTGCATCACTGCCGGACTGGGCACCGAAATGGATCTTTGTATTGGCACAGTACTGCGTGATGAGGGAGAGGGACTCGTCACCGATAAACTCCGGCCGGACCTCGCTCGGGAATGTCCCGAAGAAGATCTGGTTTTTGCACTCCCTGAGAAGATGCTCCACTTTGTCCCAGCGGGGATGGCGGCCGTCCGATCCATAGGCAAAGGCATTGGGCGAGACGAACCGTGACTGCCCGTGCCGGTGGGCATAGCGTGCTATCTCATCGATGGAGCGGTGGCGCATGCAGTGGCCGAAGATCTGCGGTGTCTGGCAGTAC
>JGI20214J51088_10000296_pt1 | contig 36005 bp, 25 predicted proteins | sample WetSurMetagenome_FD_51088 | JGI IMG/M metagenome (IMG submission 51088) | reverse complement strand
AACCTGATTTTCAGGAAACAATTCATTTTAATTATAAAGTGATAATTATTAATAGAAAAATAAACCTCATGAAAAACTCAAAACTTCTTTTATTCTTATCAGTAATTATTGTTTTGGTTTCATGTTCAGCTAACGGAACAAAAAAGGTTTCAGAATATCCTATGTTCTGGACATGGATGGATTACAGACCAGGGATGAATTTCGATTCTGTCTGTGGAGTGATGAATGAAGCAGGCATTGATGGTGTTATGCTTAACGCTCCCAGCCCTGATGATTACCGTACGGCAATCCCCATTGCCCATAAGCATAAGATTGAGGTTTATGCCTGGTTATGGACTATGAACCTGGAACACGACAGGGATGCCATTCTTAAGGAACATCCCGAATGGTTCAGTGTAAACAGAAAAGGAGAAAGTCTTGCCAATACAAAAGCATATGTTGATTATTACAAGTTCATGTGCCCCGCTTTGCCGGAAGTCCGCGAGTTTATCAAAAAGAAAATAGTTGCCTATTGTGAAGTTGAAGGATTGAATGGTATTGCTATTGATTATCATCGTTTTGTAGACGTTATCCTTCCGACCACTCTCTGGTCGAAATATGGTATAGTGCAGGATAAAGAGTATCCGGAATTTGATTTTGGCTATCATCCTGCAATGATTAAAAAATTCATGGAAAAATATGGATACGATCCGCGTGAACAGGAGGATCCTTCAACAGACGGAAAATGGCTCCAGTTCCGCTGCGATCAGATCACTGAGGTTGCCAATGAGATTGCCGCAGTAGTTCATTCATACGGTAAGGTAATGGCTGCATCGCCCTTTCCCACCCCTGCCATGGCAAGAAAAATGGTTCGCCAGGATTGGGGGAAATGGAATCTGGATATTGTCTTCCCGATGGTATACCATAATTTCTACACGGGCGATGTGAGCTTTATATCGGATTGTACAATTGAGAATGTGCGTGATAAAAACTCCATGACAACCCTCTATTGCGGCATGACAGGTTCCAATGGTCCTGTAATGTTTGAATGTATGGATGAAGCACTGAAGAACGGAGCAAAAGGAATTGCTATCTTTACTGTAGGAAGCTTACGCTCTCCGGAAATACGTGAAAAATTTAAAGCATATGCCGACAGTGCCAGGGCAGCTCGTGCTGCTTTTAGAGCAAATCAGGTAGCTGCTGAACCAAAGGTGGTAAATACAAATCCGTTTGAAAAGAAAGGTATTATGAGTGCGGTTAATATGCATATGCTGGCTTACCTCAGTCTGGCTAAAGCTTCAATACTCCCTGAACTGAATAAAACCGACCAGGTCACCATCGAACGTATATCAAAAAATGCCATGCAGTGCAACACTGCTGAAGATTATATTAACCGTCTTACAAATTCATCCAGGAGAGATCAGACCCTCCAGCCGGTTGTAAAAGCAATAGCCGATCAATTCATCAGGGATAAGAGTCACGCTGAAATAAATCTTAGCGGGTATGACCTTATTAAGGAATATGGCGCTACAAAATGCTACCAGGTAACAGAACAAAACAGCAAAGTCGTATTTGATGTAACTTTTTACTTTTACGGAGGAATTCTCTCGGGATGGAGCGTCGAGCCGGAGAAAGTATCATACGATAAATATAGAAAAGGTCTTAAATCCTGACAAAACACTGTATATGTAATTGTTAACATGTTTTTTTAGGACCGTTTACTTTAACCTCTGTATGAAACTGAGGATTTATGATATGCACCTTTGATCTCTCTCTGTACCATATTTCCGGGTGTTTATTTACATCTATTTAGTTTCCAGATTAAGGCTCAATGGATTACTCTGATAATCGATAAATATACTATTGACTTTAAAGGATTTACTTCTTAAATTGCATAGGTCAATTATCATAATTGACTTTTGTCTGTTAAATATTAAAACAGCATACTATGGAAACAATTACACCCGATTTGTTCCATATTGATTCTAAAACGATCTCAGAAACCATTATCAGCATAGTTCATTAGTACTTACTTTAAAAAGGAGGTAAATTATGTCACAGAACATTTATCTTAAGATCGAGAATGTAAAAGGGGAGGCTACAGAACAAACACATAAAGACGAAATTGAAGTTCTGAACTGGGAATGGACACAAACAATTGAAACAGGATCTTCCGGTCCTACTTCTCCCCGTCCGGGAAGACCGGCTCCTCCTTCGATAACTTTCAGGCATTTCATTGACAGAGCCAGTCCCACCTTGATGAAGCTCTGTTTGACAGGGCAAACATTACGTTCTGCTATTCTATCGATGCAAATCCCTGGTGGTACTCACCCGTCAGATTATTTTAAGCTTGAAATGACTACTGTCACAATTACAGGATTTTCCCCTACAGGAGAGGCAGGGAGTAATCGTCCGACGGAAACGGTTACTCTGACATGCAAAAAAATCAAGGAAGAATATAAATATTCCCCTGCCGGAGGAAGTCCTGTTACAACAACGGAAGAATATGAATTTGGCCGAAACGCTTGATTCAATATGATGTCCCTGGATTGAATGTATTGTTTTTCGAAAAGTGCAGGTGGTATACATAGATCACTGATGAAATCTCTCTTATAAATATTTGAACTGATTATATTTACTCAAAAGGGTGCGGATAATGTAAATATTGTGTAATTTTAATTAGTGCAGACATTTGCGTTTTGAGTCTGCATAATCAATTTTTATATAATCAGATTTATACAGGAGGAAGTGCATCATGGGTTTATTATATAACGTCCCCACATACACAGGTTGGGCAATTTTGCTGTTAGTTATTTTTTCTTTAATGGCCTTCAATGAGTTGGGTCGTACAACAAGATGGGGAGGACTTGTGCTTTTTCTGATTGTCCCGGTAGCGCTTACTATCTTTGTCTGGCCAACTACTGCAGCCCCGGGCAATGAATATGGTACAGGTACCTGGTTTAACTGGGTAAAAACATACTCAGCCCTCGCTGGATGTCTTGGTTTTATGGCCATCCGTTATATCCCCGGGCTTTCTCTTAAGAAGTGGGCATTATGCTTTCCTCCACTTATACTGGCACTTAATATCTTTGAAGCGTGTATCCGTGATTTTCAATGTTTCTCATATGGAGCCTGGAACGGGGCTCTTGTTGATAATCTCTGGTTGATGTCAGGACCATGGAATATTATGAATGGTATTGCAGGTCTTCTTAACATCATCACTATATGTGGCTGGCTTGGAATTATTATATCTAAAGACAGGACAAAGGATATGATCTGGCCTGATATGATCTGGCCCTGGATCATAGCTTATGATTTGTGGAATTTTGCATATACATATAATTGTATAGCAGATCATTCATTTTATTGTGGACTGGCTTTATTACTTTCCTGCACCATACCTGCCTTCTTTATAAAAAAGGGAGCATGGCTGCAGCATCGTGCTCAGACACTTGCATTGTGGATTATGTTTGTAATGACTGTACCTTCCTTTGCAGATCGTATAGCACCAATTCCGACAACACATAATCCATCTGCATTTTTTATTGTAAGCTTGGTGGCTTTGTTAGCAAATGTCATATTGGCAGCCTATCAGTTAAACAGGATCCGTAAGAACAGGCTTAAGCCTCTTAAAGATGAAATATACACTGATACAAATGCCTATAAGCAGGTCGTCGTAGAAAACAGTTGATAATACCCTGGACAATCGATTGTCTCTATATGCTTGTTAATATGTGAGTTATACTCATTATCATTCCGCCTGAATAAGGGAAAAAACGGTTACTATGAATATTGCATATTTCCGTTTTTATGAGGAGTTGAATGATTTTCTTCCCGTGGGGAAGAGAAAGAAACTCTTCCATTATGAATTCAGAGGTAATCCTTCAGTTAAGGATTCAATTGAAGCGATAGGTGTACCACACGTTGAAGTTGATCTTATACTTGTGAACAGCCAGCCTGTAAGTTTTTCATATATACTTAAGAATGAAGATTCAGTATCTGTATTTCCTGTTTTTGAAAGTATTGATATTTCATCTGCCTCACATTTAAGGGAAAGACCTCTCAGGAATCTGAAGTTTATCGCGGATGTACATCTTGGGAAGCTCACGAAGTACCTTCGGCTATGCGGCCTTGACACTTATTACTCTACAGATATTAACGATGAGGAGATCATAGCTAAATCGGTATCTGAAAACAGAGCTATCCTGACAAGAGATAAGCAAATGCTTAAGAATAAAAAAGTGACTCACGGTTACTGGATAAGATCGCAGCAACCCCGTATTCAGTTAAAAGAAGTCTTTCAACGGTTTGATATTAAAAGTCCCGGGGCTCTTTTTACCCGATGCCTGAAATGCAACGGAACTGTAAAGGATGTCGATAAAAAGGAGATCCTTGATCGTTTATTACCTATGACAAAGCGATATTACAGGAAGTTTAAAATGTGTAATGACTGTAACAGGATTTACTGGAATGGCTCTCATTACCGGAATATGAAAAGAGATATTAAAACAATTCTCCTTAAAAGCCCTGAAATTCAATGAACAAACCGGGAAGTATTAATGATAATTTTCCCTGTGTGGGCACTATATGTAACCTCATAGACACGTAAGGATAAATCCCTCCCCGGTTATATGTTTCAATACAAATAAAGTAACAATTGAATTATTTTTCCCACATTTGAATTCTAAACAATACTCTATAACAATGCAAAGTGCAGAAAGTATAAGAAGGAGAATTGAAATGGAAAAAAGAGATGATTTCAGAAGGGAATCTCCTTCCGAATCCACATCAATTAAAGTATCCGACGATTCAAATTCAAATGAGATACTGGTATTCACATCATTCAATAATGTATATAAAGTTCAGAAAAAGGAAATTATAGAGAAGTATCAGGCTCTGCAGAAAATTGATCTTGAGCCGGAAGAAAAACCAATTTATCTGACAGGTGAAAAGAGATACAAAGGTTTTTTAATTGTAGCATTTGAGAATGGTAAAATCGGAAAGATCTCAATGGACAGTTTTCAGACAGAGTATGCCAGGAAGAAGCTGAAGAATGCTTTCAACGGTGAATCGAAATTGATTTTCATCGAGCTTATTGAACATGATATTGATCTGGTTTCTGTGAGCAGCATAAAAAAGGTGGTATTATTCAATACATCACAGATCAATCCCGTTGGAAGCAGGACAACCAAGGGAGTGCAGGTTATGAAGCCTAAAGATGGCAGTACAATGATAAAGGTCAAACGCCTTGAGAATACAAAACTAACCGAACCTGATTATTACCGGAAGAGTGAATCGCTGAATGCAGTCGGATATTACCTCAAGGCAGGCGATGAAGTTTAAATAAGGTATGAGACTTGCCTTCTATGCCATATAATACATCATTTATTACATAGAGGATCTAAGAGAACCATTTAATTGTATTTTGATTTCTTTTAAGTTTTTCACCACGGAAAACACGGATTATCACGGAGTTACAGCTTTTAAAATCCACATGCAACTTACAAATTGCAAGGTTCTATTTTTACCACGGAGAACACGGATTAGCACGGAGTTATAAGGCTTTAAAATCAACATGCATCTTAGAAGTCACAAGGTTCTTTTTTAACCACGGAAAACACGGATTAGCACGGAGTTATATGGCTTCAATTCTCTAAGTCCCTTAGTCACTTAGTCCCTCAGTCTCTTCTTCCTCAACCTCAACCTCAACCTCAACCTACTTTCCCCTGCGCTCCCGACGATCCCTCATCCTTCGGGATGTCGGGATTTGGTCTCTGCCAAATGGCGGATCCTCAATCTGTGCTCTGTGCTTCTTCCCTCACACCTCACACCTCACGCCTCATGCCTGGCACCCCGTTCATTGAGCCCTGTGCCCTGAGCCTTTCCACCATTAATAAAGAGCCAGGGCAGTTTCCTGTCAAACAATTTTCATTTTCATTTGTATACCTTACAGATAATTCAAAATATATGACCAGTGATAATAAACCGGGCAAAAATGATCTGCCGGTCATTCTCTTCGAGACCTCCGATGCGCTGAACACATGGCTTGAGAAAAATCATAAGGATTCACCAGGCATCTGGGTAAGGTTTTTTAAAAAGAGCTCAGGTGGTTCGTCAATTAATTATGAGCAGGCGCTGAATGAGGCATTATGTTTTGGATGGATCGATGGTCAGGTTAAAACATTTGACGAACAGTCATACATACAGAAATTTACACCCCGAAGAGCCCGGAGTATCTGGTCAAAAAGAAATATTGAGCGTATTAACAATCTTGAAGAGGAAGGAAGGATGAGATCTTCGGGTATGAAAGAAGTTGCGGAGGCCAAAGCCGATGGCAGATGGGAAAATGCATATGATTCTCCTTCAAAAATGAACATTCCAGAGGATCTTATTAATGAGTTGTCAAAGGACCCGAAGACAGCTGATTTCTTCAATAATTTAAGCAAAGCCAATAAATATGCAATTACGTGGAGATTGCAAACAGCAAAAAAACCCGAGACAAGGGAAAAAAGGATGAGATCAATACTTGAAATGCTTTCAAAAGGAAAGACATTTCATTAGCTGCAACAAGTTTGAAGTGAGTGAGAACCAACTTTTAATTATTACCGTCACACGTTTATCTTTTGTCTTCGGATTTCGTGATACAATAACTGTATTAAAAACAGGTGTAAGCCGTTATGCCTTTGTGCCTTTATGCCTTAACACCTTTTACGCCATTAAAGCGTTATAATCAGGTTAAGCAACTCCTTGTCAGACTTCCCAAGTTTTAAACTTAATATCTCCAACATCAGCCTCTCCTCCCCTTCTTTATAATCCAGATCTTTAGAAGAAAGATTTTGATACATTTTAAGGAGCTTTTCCTTCCTGGTATTCCAATATTCTCCTTTATTAAATTTCATAAAATACTATTAATTATTCCTTTATTATTAAGACCTTTAATGTAAAGACGTACCCTGTTGAGGAAATGTTGCAGAATTTAGAATAAAATCGGTATGTGGCAGTCATCAATCGGTGAATACCAGATGAGTCTCAGGTGTGAGGTGTGAGTTCAATACAAGGCGACAGAGACTATGTGAATTATACAACTTTTTTCAAGAATTATGTAACGCTCTGTCCTAAGCGTGGGGTTACCTTTAGATTTATTGATATAATCATAAACCAAATAAAGGAGGAATTAACATGAAAATTGATGAAAACATCGATCCTAAGTCTGTAAATGATACTGCAGAAGCCAGGAAAAAAGAAGCACTTATCAGAGAAAATGAAAACAGGATCAGGAAGGAAGGAATAAAAAAAGGAGCTGTAACAAGTTCTATCATTGGGTTTGTAGTCCTGTTGTTTGCCGTGATAATTGCTTATTCACTTTATAACCGTGATCATAAACTACTGCTCAGTCAAATGGAAACACAGAAAGTTTCATTTACAGAGAAACTAACTTCCCGTGATTCATCGATAGGAGAATGGATTAATACTTTTGGAGAAATTGAAAAAAATATCGCAATCATAAAGGAAAAAGAGCATATTATTTCGATGAATTCATCAAATACAGAATTATCCAAGGATAAGAGACAACAAATTGTGGAAGATATTAAATACATTAATACACTACTTGAACAGAACAAAAAGAAAATAGCCTCATTAAATAGTCAATTGAGTAAGTCTGGCGGAACAATAAAGGGCCTGCAAAATACAATAGCCGGATTGGAGGCATCGATTAAACAAAGTGAAGGTGAAATTTCGGAATTGAAGACCACACTTCTCAGCAAAAAATTCGAGATTGAACAACTAAATACTGAAAAGTCCGATTTGCAGGTTACTATTGTTCAGAAGGATGAAAAAATCAATACTCAGACTTATGAGATGAATAAGGCTTTTTTTGCATGTGGAACGTTTAAAGAACTGAAGGCTAAAGGTCTTTTAACTAAAGAAGGTGGATTCATTGGATTAGGTAAAACGAAAACCTTAGCGGCAAGTTTTCCTGATAGCTCATTCAGGCAAATCGATATCACAGTTACAAAATCGATTACTGTAAATTCAAAAAGTGCCAAGCTTATCTCTGAGCATCCCGCGAATTCATATCAGTTTATACGTGACAAAAACAAGAAAATTGAATCCATAGAGATAACCGATCCTGCTCAGTTCTGGAAAATTTCAAAGTATGCAGTTGTTGAAATAACAAAATAAAGTAAGGATATTTTCCGGGAATAATTATTCCGGACAATTAATAAGTAGAGGCTGTCTCAAAAGTCCTCCGTGGAACTCTCCCGATGATTCGGGACAAGTTGTGTAAGTTCTTAATTTTTTATTACACAGAGGACCACAGAGAAGACACAGAGTTCCACAGAGAAAAAATTACAGTAATGTCTGACTTTTAAGACAGCCTCTTGATTATAGAAGATGATGTCTGCCGGATGGCATGTAAGCACAGCTTGTCCCGATTTGCAGAACTAAGTTCGCTGAAGGGTGAAACCAGATCCCGGCAAAACGAAGAATGAGTGACAGTTTATTTACATTTGAGATTAGACTGTTTCACTTTAGATGGAGCTGCAAAAACTCCATAGGAGGCATTTTTGAATGATTCACAAGCTTCAGCTGTAAGACCTTTACCTTCCTGAGCGAGGGCAATCTGAAAATAGAATTTCGCTTTGGCTTCAACAGCACCAGTCTCAAGGGCAAGCCCTTTTTGAGCAGAATCTAATCCCTTATCAAAAGCCTTTTGTTTGTTGTAAACCTCTGCAAAGTAATAGAACAGATCCTTGTCGTCACCATATTTTGCAGCTTTATTCAGAAATCCAAGCGACTCATCCAGTTTATTTGCCTGATCTGCTTTTGATCCGGATGCACGAAAATATCCAAGCGCCAGTGCAGATGCCTGTTTAATCTTCGCATCATCAGTCTCTGGTTTCATCTTGGTGATATACAGATCGATAGTTTTTTCAAAATCGTCGGAATTACCCTGTTTCATATATATTAATGCCTTATTATATATTGTTGAAGAATAATCGGGATTGATCATCAAAACGCTGTCGAAAGACGCAAGAGCATTTTTGTAATCATCTTTTGAGAAATACTCGCCTGCAAGATTATTATATGCCTTTATCAGAATTGAATTAGCGTTCTGTTTGGTTGTCGGGTTTTCATATTTTTCTGAAGCTGCAACTGCTTTTTTTGCTGCCAGTATTACTTCGGAAGCCGGTTTTTTCGCCGTAAACGCATCTGAAGCAATATTATAGTACAGACTGGGGAGCACCTTTATTACCTTCTGCCGCAGATCAGCTACAGAATCTCCAACCTGCTGAGACAGGCTGACCACATTCTCAAAAGCTTTTATTGCTGCAATTGGATCGGTCTTAATCACACTGGCGCCTTCATTATAAGCTTTGATAACATCATTTCGACCCTGGGCTTTGATTGTTGTAGTTGAAAAAACCAGTACAACGAGAAGACTAACTGTCTTAATTAAATTTCTGAGTTTCATTTTGATTATCATATTAATATTAATACTTATTCTTTTGAAGAGGCTAAAAATAAAAATTTAAATTGTTTTGTCTAACAATTTATATGAAAAGGTGATATATATTATCGTTTAACTGATTAAAAACTCTGCGAATCCACCAGAGCCTTTACAACTATTGAATCATTTTTTACCATTTCGCCATCATGTTGTTATGCCATGAGGCAAGTAATAGAACCGATCCCGCGAAGCCAAATGAACGAGTCTATTCCTTCACCTTTCCTGCAAGTGCCTCGCGAATGATCTTCCTCAGTTCCAGTTGTTTGTTTTCAACCTCATGCCTCGATGATGGCCGGAAATATTGTGCATAACGGCATTTGACAAGCTTATATGATAAGTCATCCTCATTGCCCTTAATATCAACTCCAAGTTTCAAAGGCAACGGACAATCAACCACAGAAACGTGGTAATCGAAAGTCATGTCAAAATTATGGCGGCCTGCTATTACTGCTTTGTATTTATCCATGACAATCAGGAAAGGGTAAATATCAATTTCGTTACGGAAAATTGTGAATTCCGCAGACAGAGAATCAACCTTGTTTTGAGTCTTCTTATTGAATCTTAGTTTTTTAGCAATCTCGCTGAAGGTCTGACCGTCCATCAGAACCAGATTATTCCCTTTAATAGATGCCGCTCCACGTAATGTCGATTTTTTGATATTATATAAAGAATCGAGGTAAGTCTCCACAGCCATGTGAAATTCACCCTTCCCGCCAAATGATCTCAGCATAGGCATCAAAGAATCAATATCAGGAATCATGGTCAGCAATTCACCGATCTCAACATCCATCAAATGATAATCAATTCCCAGAAACAGGTGATTTTTGCGAGGTGTGCGATACATAGCAGTCAGTTGCATCCTTGCGGCAGGGGTATTGAAGGTGAGTCCGTCGAGAAGGAGGATGCCATCATGAATCTGCACAGCCCCTTTAATGTTGGTAGCTGTATCTACGCCGATTGTAGCCAGTTTGACATTAGCATTAAGAATCACATCCATTTTCTTTGGAACCATGTAGGGACCAGTACTTACAGTATCAACCGTTGTGTTTTCTTGCTTATTAACACTTGTTGAATCATAAGAGCCTATTCCACTTGTCAGGGCCATTAACTGTGCAACGTCGGTTCGGTCCGATACAAAATTGAATTTACCCCTCAAAATTGAATCGCCTCTGGAATATGACAAAATATTATTTAAATTACCTGAAAGCTGAAAATCAGATTTGCCAATCTTCATACTGCTTTCCTTAATGCTGAAAGTTTCAGGGTCGAAATCCATTTTTAAGGTTGGAATCTCGATCGGATTTGTAAGTCCTGACATTGTAATTAAAGCCTGGTCAACGTCAACATAACCTTTTACCAGCCATTGAAGGCTTATGTCCTTCTGTGAATTGTCATTCAAGATGTCGAGGTCTGTGCTGATTTTCTTAACAACTGCTGTGTTTTTACCCGCAGTTGTTTTCAGTTCACCGCTGTTATACGATAAAATTATATGTAGCTGATCAGAGTTATCTGACCCGGTAGATACCGAAACTTTTCCATGTGGAGAGGCAATGCCGATGGCCATATCATCCATTCCTGCCGACATAGAATCCATGCTGAAGCTGCAAATAAGATCAGGTATCCTTGTAGAATCTCTGATGTCTGATGTTTCCAGGACCAGTGAGGATTTTTTAAGAGATGCACTATAGCTTGCAAGTTTACCTGCCTTTAAATTGTCAGAAACTATCGATGCAAAAACAAAACCGGTGTTTTTCGATAAAGGTTTGTTGTTAGGCAATGCAAAATCGATCTTTGATCTGTCAGTGTTAAGTGAAATGCTATCATATTTAACATCAAAATCCGACAGGGTAACGGAACCAGACAATTTCATCTTTTCAAATTGCATCTTCTCAACCTGGCTCATGGTAAAGCGTGACTTGACCTGTCCCGATGCTCTTCCCCTGATAGTAGTCTTCATACTCCGCGGGATCATACTGTTAAATTCATCCAGTGTTAATCCGGCACTGGTAGAAAGATTGCATGTAATATCCTTAAACAGATGGGTTACCATGCCCTCGGTACTGATGGTTGACTGAGGTGTTTTTGCCGTGAACCTGTTAATGCGAAGAAATGAAAGTGAGTCACTGGTCATATCAGTGTGTATCGTTAAATCACCATCAACATCATGAAGAGGTAATGGAATAGCTGAATACTTCAATGTACCCTTTTCAAACAAAATATGCAGATCCATAAGAGGCATATTCGAGTCACTATATATGCCTCTGATACTCCCATCCGACGACAACAATCCGTCAATATCAATTCCGTTGAAATATGACTTATAAGAAGGCGGCACAAGTGCCACAATATTTTTGACAGGCCATGATGCAAGTTTATAGGTCAGGTCGGTGGAAATGTTCTTGCTTACAGTGTCATTTTCAATAGTCCCGTTAAGTAATAATTCCATGTCATTTATTGAGGCTGTTGCATTTTTAAGTCTTATAAACTGACTTGAAGTGATGACATCTATCGGGAGATCAAATTTTACTGCCGTCTGCTGAAGGTATTTTTCTCCACCATAATCGAGTGATATCATTGAGGTGCTTGCGTTTACATTACCGCTTATATTATCCTGTGCAACTGTTCCGTTAATCTTTGCACTCAGGTCATGTATTTCAGAGTTAAGTTTATCTCTGCCATATTCAATTGTTATCATTGAAGTGTTTACATTAACATTGCCATTTATGCTATCCCGGGAAACTGTTCCGTTAATTTTTGCACTCAGGTTACGGATTACAGTGTTAAGCTTTAATGACAGATCATTATAATGAAGACTGACATCTTTCACTTCAATATTCCTTATGTCAATGAAAGGTAATTCGGTTTTTGATGTGGAAGCAGGGGCCGGATTTGTATCCTCCGGCATAATATTATAGTTGGTTCTTCCGAGGCTGTCGGAATAAACGTTTACCGATCCGCCTTTCATCTCCAACCCGATAAGAATAATAACTTTCTTTTTCCAGTAAGCTTTTGCATCAACGACTCCAACCAGCTCATTTACCCTGACCAGGGTATCAGACATGGAACCTGCGACAGGGTTGATTAATGCGAAATCCCTGACCTTCAATCCAAAGTTGGGAAAGGTGCTGAAGAATGTTAATTCCACAGAACCTATTTCCGACTTGCAGGTAATATATTTCGCAGCCTGTTTGCGAACAATCGGGGTGATCCTTTCAGGGGTAAAGACAATCCAGATTAAAACGCTGGCAGCAATGAGAAGAACTCCCAGCAATGAAAGAAGAGAAATAAAAAAAATCTTTATGAATTTTTTCATAGAATATTCAATCCAGTGATTAACAACTTATGCCAGTGGTGATATTTTACTTGCTTTGTTTGGTAAAGGAGAAGTTTGTCCCAAAATCATCATGATATTTCAATGAAGTTGCAGTTAATTCAGTAACTGTATAGATCTTGGGTACAGAGCCTCCTGTCTCAAGGATGTGGATATGTGTCAATAAATCGTTAACAAGTGTCCATGTAAACGCCTGTGCTTCCGCTTCGGTTACATTATCGGAAGTATCCCATGTACCACCTGTCCCGTTAGCAAGATATTTATAGAATAAAGTCCCTGACTTCCATTTTCCTGTAAGAAGGGTTTGATCGTAAGTTGTCTCCGTCTTTGTACATGAAGCGGCAAGAAGAGTAACCACAGTAAGCATCGTGAGATAACGCAGTGTCTTTTTCATCATTACAGCAGATTTATAGTAAATTGATTTATAATTATTCATTTAATTTATCAGAACTTCCTGTACCTTTTATCAGGCTAAATTTCAGGTCACAATATAATAAAAAGTCATCAAACATAAAACAAGACCCAGGGGCTGGGAAACGTCTATAAAAGGGACAAAGTGACAAAGGGACAAAGAGACTTAGGGAGGACTTCGAGAGGTGGTTTTATTATTAGGCCGTTGAGCCTTTAAGCCGTTACGCCCTATGACCACTGAAGCACATCCAGGGCCTGTCGAAAGATGGCGATAGAGGCTAGCGCCATTTATTCGTTTTGATCACTTATCTGCTCATTTATTTCTTCAATGACCGGTGTAACATCCGTATGTCTGTGACCGCCTTTTAAGTGATGTATTGTAATGTTATGTTTTGTAAATTCTTTTTCCTCGAACTTTTTTTCATCTTTCCCCCAGAACACGATTATCTTTTTTTCCTCAATTTTCATTATTTCACCTAGTACATCATATGGCCAGTGTCTGTAAGTAATACCTACCCTGTCTAAAAAATGAATCTTGAAATCTGAGTTGTAAGACGGGGAAAGCAACACAATAAATTCGACTTTGTCTTTCCATTCATCACTCATTAAATTATAAATAAAGGGCACTACTTCAGATCCAAATGAATAACCTGCAAAAATGAATTTACGCCGATTATACTTTTTTAAATTCAAATCAATGTAAGGCAAAATACTATCCAGTGTTTTCTGAGGTGTTTTACGCCTGCGAAAAAATTTATATGAATTAATACACATCAATGGGATATTATTTGCACATAAACTTTCGGTTAACTTTTCATCAAAAGAGCTCCTGCCAGAATCTCCGGTAAAAAAAATTACTAGTGGCTTATCACTGGTAGTACTGCATTCCGGATGCATAATATAATTTGTTTGCGCCAGCCCATTGCAATAAAATATAACCATTAAAAAAAACAGACACTTTCTCAACATGATAATGTTTCTTTGATTAATAAAGGTCTATTTAAAGTATTGAATTATTGTAAAATAGCTTTCCCCCATTGAACCGGTTAAAAGTTTTTGATTTTGATTATCTTTTTGAACACACCAAAATTTATTATGACGTAGCAAATCCGGGGAAAACCCTGAAGGAACACAAATTATCACCGGAAGCTGAGTAGTCTCTCGAGCCTGGTCAGGTCAATCGAATTTGGAAAGAACTCACCAAACCAACGGATACAACGATTTGCATTTAAAGGGATTCCAATAACCGGAATATTGTTTTTCCGGCAGTCTCTCATGCCCCATGTAAGTTCAGGTATGCATGCAATCCCAAGTACACCAAAAGATCTTCTCTCTTTTAATGTGTATTTTGCAAGCTGTTTCATATTGCCTTCCATCCATATATATGGCTCAATTCCATGGGTTTTCAGTATTGTACTTGCATGATTTTGAAAACACTTTGCAGAACAATGGTTGCATTGATAATCAAACCCGTTTTTTTCTGATTTACATTTAACAGTAAAATCCTGCAGACAATAAGGCATCAAAGCGATCTTTTTGTCTGCCCTAATGAATTCAGAAACAAACAAACGATTGGTCAGTTCAATTTCCAGCATATATAGATGATATTGCTCTCTTGAAGTAGCAAGCCTTTTATCCAGGAATTTGGACAATGGAAGCGTTTTCAGATGCTCTTCCGTATTCTCAGTGTATTTTTTAAGATGCAGATGAATGAGCCTTAAAATGTCAGTCATCAAGTTACCGCTCTTCTTTATTTCAAGGGATCTTTTCAGGGTTTTCCTGTTTGATGAGAACTTAGTGATGTTATCAACCAGATAACGTGTATCAGGATTCAGATCAAGGATTTTATCAGCGAGCATTCTGATAGTTTCATAATACTCCGATGTCGAATCTGACTTCCCAAACAGGGAATATGTTTTTCCATTTATGGGAGAATATTCCTGAATTACTGAACTCATAATTTCAATGCCGTTTGAATTCATTCATTATAAGATGCAATTTAATGGGAAGTTTGAATAATCTGTGTTGTTCCCTTACAAAAAAGAGAGGATACTCTTCTTTTGGCACAGAGCACAGGGCACGGGGCACAGGAGAAGAAGGTATAAAAAGTGAGACTAAGGGACTGAGTGACTTAGGGCCTAAGAGAATTACAGCTTTATAACTCCGTGATAATCCGCGGTCTCCGTGGTATAAAGAAGCTTGTGACTTGCACAGATATGTTTCAATTTTGGAGGACTCAATTTGTGACCTCGAATTCTAAAGTCTCTCAATCTCTTTGTCGCCTGATCCCACAATCTCCAAGTCTCCCCCTTACTTTTTCTCCAATTCACAATTATGACTATATTTATATCTACTATTATAGTTTATCCGATTGATAAATAAAATCTATTCCAGATGAGAAAGTTCTATTCATATTCAACAGGGTTAGTTATCCTTTTTATTACTCTCAGCTTTACTCCTTTAAATAATAAAAAGGTAATTCACTTTCTTAGCACTTATGGCGAATTAACATCCACTATAAAGATTCCGGACTACATAGACAGTCTTAAAATATTGCAGATTACTGATATTCACATTAGTATAGCTGATGAAAATGAAGCTGGAATGATGAAATATGGCGCGCGTATGCATAAAGCCTATTCAAACCCAAGTAAGCACTACGCCCGGGATACCAGCGAAACGACATTTCAATATTTCGATGACTTACTGCAGAAAGCAAAAAATCAGAATGTTAATTTACTGCTTCTTACAGGTGATATTGTTAACTTTCCTTCCGCAGTCTCGGTAAAATATGTCTGTGATAAATTATCCAAAACAGGTATCCCATGGTTGTATATCTCCGGAAACCATGACTGGCATTATGAAGGATTGCCCGGCAACATCGATTCTTTAAGAGAAACATGGACAAAGAAGTCCTTACTACCTCTGTATAATGGTCATAATCCATTATTCTATTCTGTGATCATTCACGGAATCAATTTTGTAGGTATTGACAATTCAACTTTTGAGGTAAACGAAGATCAGATCAGGTTTCTGCAGCATCAACTGACCAAACCTGAACCAATTATGATGATAAGTCATATTCCCTACAATTTGAACAATAAAACAAATCAACCCGGAATGGCTGCCCTGACAGATATTATATCTTCAAACAGCGACAAAATAACAGCCATATTTACAGGACATGAGCACAGGTTCTCTTTCTTCTTTACAGGAAATTTGTGCCAGTACACAACCATGGCCGCATTTCAGGGAGCCTCTTTTTTGGTAAATGTCAGGGCAAACTAGTCACGAACGAACTTTATTAACTTTCTGATTTGTGAGTGGTGTGAGGAAATGGCTCGGCGCACAGGGCTCAGGGGGAAAAGCAGGTTGAGGTTGAGGTTGAGGTTGAGGAAGAAGAGACTGAGAGACTAAGAGACTAAGTGACTAAGGGACTAAGGGACTTAGAGAATTAAAGCCATATAACTCCGTGTTAATCCGTGTTCTCCGTGGTTAAAAAAGAACCTTGTGACTTCTAAGATGCATGTTGATTTTAAAACCTTATAACTCCGTGCTAATCCATGTTCTCCGTGGTAAAAAAAAATCTTGTGATTTGAAAGTTGATTGTGGATTTGCCAGCAACAAGTAACAAGCACCCAACAATTCGTAAGCAATCTATATTAAGCACCTCAGATAATCTCTTCCAGGGTCTCCAAAAGCCTGGTCACATCGTGTTCAGAAATATGCAGATGCGGAGAAAAACGAACTGAATCGCCACGCTGACTAATATAGATCTTTCTCTTGCTTAACTCCGCTACAAGGTTTCCTTTGTACTTCCCGGGAATGGTTGCCCCGAACATGTGCGGAGATCTTTGAGAACTGTCAGGCAGCTGAAAACCCATTGCAGAAAGATGGTCTGTAATCATATTGTTAATTCCGAGAAGAGAATCAGAAATATTATCTATCCCCCAGGATTTTATCTGCTCCAATGCAGAAATAACCCCTGGCAATATCGTAGGAGTACCTTTCTGTCCGACATCAAACCGCCGTGCACCGGCCATATATTTATCAGAAGAATTAACAAGCGACCCAAAATCCTCAGCATTCTCTCGGGCCTGCCACGACTCTTCAAGTGGCTTTGAATTCCTCCATTGTTCTGATACATACATCAGCGTGAAGCCATAGGGACAAAGAAGCCATTTGTACCCTGCTGCAACCAGAAAATCCGGTCTTACCTGATCCATGGGAAATGGCATTGCCCCGAGACTCTGGGTCGCATCGACAGCCATAATAATATCAGAATTGTCAATAGCCTTCCTTATTGATACCAGATCAATATGTGCCCCATTTGTCCAGTGACATGTATATAATGCAACAACTTTTACACTTTTATCAATCCTGTCTGTTATTGCCCTGGTCCAGTTCCCGTCCGCCGGGACCGGAACTTTTATCAATCTCAGGCCCTTCTCCTCAGCAATTCTTTTCCAGGGCAATACGTTGCTTGGAAAACCTTCCTCAAGGATCAAAATAGAATCACCCTTCACTAAATGTTGTTCTACAGCTCTCATTGACGTGCTAAAACCATAGCTCGCCGATGGAACAATGGCATAACCATCAGGATCTCCTCCAAAAACCTCAGAGGCAGATTTTCTGATCTTCTCCCCGTCTGTGAAGAAATCCTTAGCTGTCCGCTTCCAGGGATGGCTTTTGGACTTTACTCCCTCTGACAACCTGTTCCTTGATTCATTAAGCTGCGGAGAATAATAGGCACAATTGAAATATGCAATATCATCAGGAATATCAAATAAGTGGCGCTGGGATACCATGGCGTAAGTTGAATCTGGGGTAAGTGAAAAGTAACTTAACGCAAAAGTAATATATTATGCATTATAGAATATCAGTGATGTAAAAGAATGAAAAAGAGGAATAAGTATTGAGATGGGAGGAAATTGAGGTTGAGGTTGAGGTTGAGGTTGAGGTTGAGGTTGAGGTTGAGGTTGAGGTTGAGGTTGAGGTTGAGGTTGAGGTTGAGTAACAAGAGACTAAGAGACAAAGGGACTAAGGGACTGAGAGAACTCCTTGATTCTCCATGGAAAGAACCTTATGATTTGTAAGTTGTATGTGGATTTTCAAGCCGTATATCTCCTTGATAATCCGTGTTATCCGTAGTAAAGAAGAATTCTGAGACTTATAAGATATATTTGGATTTGCCAGAAACGGCAACAATAAATGGTTATGGCACGTATTTTAAACGCTGCTCACTACTTAAGGTAACATATTGTGACCTTAAACGATCATATTCCCGGTTTTCATTTTAGTCCTTCTGGAGTTTATAAATATGTTTCATACCTTAATCCGGGTATCAACTTTTTATACATCTGGCGATTGTCATAATTGAAATTTTAAGTTGAACTCAGATCCTTTACCCGGAACAGAGTCCACTGAAATTGTTCCACAATGATTTTGCATTATTTGCCTTGACAAACTCAATCCTATTCCGGAACCATTTTCTTTGGTTGTAAAAAATGGCACAAAAATATCTTCAATAATATCACCAGGTATTCCATTTCCATTATCCTTAATCTGAATTATGATGCTGTCATCGGCAAAGAATGCTTTCAGTTGAATTGTTCCGTTCTTTTTATCTGCCAAGGCTTCAGCAGCGTTTTTAATTAAATTAATAAGAATTTGCTCGACCTGGGCATAGTCTGCTTCAATTGAAATATTTTCAGGATAAACATTTGCAATGATTTTTATGCTATTTGAAATATTTGACTCCATGAGTAGTTTGCATTTCAGGAACAGATTATCAATGGTGAATTTGCTCAAATTGGGTTTTGGTAATGATGTCAGGCTTCTGTATTTATCCACAAAATCCAATAATCCTTTTCCTGTTTCTTCGATAGTATTCAATCCTGAAAGAGTTTTAGTAACTACCTGGCGGTCTATCTCTTTCAATAGAACAGGGGTTTCATCGTCCTCCTTTTTAAAATACCCTGAAATTACTGATGTAAGTGAGGTAATGGGACTTATGGAATTCATAATTTCATGGGTCAGCACCCGGATTAATCTTTTCCAGGAATCCAGTTCTTTCTTATCAAGCTCATTGGTAATGTCCTGAAAAGAAACCAGTTTTATTACATTACTTTCAAAATTCAGGTCAGAGGCTTTGACAAGAATACTTTGTAAAAGATTATCAATTTTCATTTTATGTAATACCTCCTGCCCCGGTTTTATAGTATTTATTATTTCAAATACTTCATCATTAATTTTCCTTAATGACGAAAGATACTGAAGTTGCTCAGCGTTTAAGTACCTTTTTGCAGCCTTATTATAAATTCTTATACTGCCATTTGAATCATATGATAAAAGTCCGATATCAACATGGTCAACCACACTTTGCAGGAAATGGCTTGTTCTCTCATTTTCAATTTTAGCATTATGGATTATTGTATTTAAATTATTCATTCTGTCATGTAATATTCTGAATGAGTTATTCCTTGCATTTGAAGAAAATTGAACTGATGAGTCATGATTCTGAACCGATGAAAAGAATTTTTCAAGATCTGCATTTGTTTTATTAACCTGATTTAAAAGCATATATGCCTGAAAAACAATCAGTAAAATCATACCTGTCAGGGTGTAATAGTATCCATGGTCAAGATGCTGTAAAACTATCCCTAATACCACACTGGTAAGTACAATAAAAGTTACCCGGATAAGTACATTGATGAAGAATTTATTTAATAACATGTCTGTAATTTTCTATAGATTATACTTTTGCATTTTATTGTACATGGTTTGCCTTGCTAATCCCAACTCTTTCGCCGCTTTCAATACACTCCCATTATTATTGTTCAGGGCAATTTGCAGGGCTTGTTTTTCAATTTCGGCGAATGTCGAAGGCTTTTGCTGAAGAGGTGCCTGATGTGATGAATGGGAGATCATGAAATCTTCCGGAATTAAAATATGAGATTCACTTAAAATGACTGCTTTTTCTATTGTATGGCGCAGCTCCCTCACATTTCCAGGCCAGTTATATTTCATTAGCTTGTCGAGGGCTTTACTGTTGAATTTCAAATGAAATTTCCCGTATTTGCCAGCGTATTCCTTTAAGAAATGTTCTGCGAGCAAAACAACATCTTCACCCCTGTCGCGCAAAGGAGGTATTTCAATTACGATTGTGTTTATCCGGTAATACAAATCTTTACGGAACAGGTTATTTGAGACCAGTTCTTCCAGGTTCTTATTTGTTGCGCAGATAAGACGTATGTCAAAAGGTATTGGTGTCTTTGATCCAACCTTATGGACCACCCTGTTTTGAATAGCGGTAAGCAGTTTTGATTGCATTGTAAGAGAAAGATTGCCAATCTCATCCAAAAACAAGGTGCCTCCAGAAGCCGTTTCAAACCATCCTGTTTTATCTTCTCTGGCATCAGTAAATGCCCCTTTAATATGCCCGAACATCTCACTCTCAAATAATGATTCTGTAATTGTACCTATGTCAATGCTGATAAAGACTTCATCTGCTCTTCGTGAATTGTTATGTATTTCTTTAACAATTAATTCTTTTCCGGTCCCGTTTTCGCCTATGACTAAAACATTTGCATCCGTTCTGGCGACCTTGTTCAAAATCTTCAATACATTTTCTATTGGCTCCGATTTCCCGATCAAAGGAGTATCCTGTTTACAAATCCCTTTGTTTATATGCTTCTGCCTGTCGCGAAGCTTTTTATTCTCAACCTTTGACTGCCTGAGTTTAAAAGCAGCCTTAAGAGTAGTAATCAGTTTATTGTTGTCCCATGGCTTTACTACAAAATCTGTGGCACCTTCTTTTATAGCCCTGACAGCCAGGTTAACATCAGAATAAGCTGTTATCATCACCACGGATGCAAGAGGATCTGATTTTAGTATACGATTGAGCCAATAAATTCCTTCATTACCGGTATTGACACCTGCCGAAAAGTTCATGTCCAATAAGATTACATCAAACTGCTCCTTGTTTACATAACTGAGGATTTGATTGGGATTTGATATACCTGTAATACTGTCAAATTCCGGTTCAAGCAGTTGAATCAATGCTTTTAAAACCTGTTTATGATCGTCAACAATCAGTAATTTGCCATTCATCTTATATGCTTAAATTTTCTATTATGCCTATATTATGGACAATTAATGTACTTATATTAGGCAAATATAAATAATATATTTTTGATTGTATTACTTAATTGATTAATTTTCAAAGAGTAAAAAATGCTGGTATGGTAATTGGGAAAGGTCCTGGATTCTGGGGCCAGGTTGTCAAGACCCGGCACCAAGTAACCACTAACCAGTAAACAGTAAACAGTAAACAGTAACCGGCACCAGGCAGATATGATTAAGAACTACTTCAAAATAGCCTTTCGTAATATCAAAAGGTATTCGACACATTCAATTCTGAATATCAGTGGCATGGCCATAGGAATGGCCTCTGCAATTTTAGTTCTTTTATGGGTACAGAATGAGCTCAGCTTTGACAGGTTCCACAAAAATACCGGTTGTCTGTATCGTGTACTTGAAAATCAATATTCCGAAGGAGGAGATATTCTTCAGACAGCATTAACTCCGAATGCATTAGCCCATGCTCTGAAAGAGGAATATCCTGAAATTATCAGGTCTTCAAGATACGAAGGTCGTGCATTTCCTATACAAAAAGGAGATGAACATATAATAAATACAGGTGCCTTCGTTGATAAAGATTTTTTAGAAATGTTCAATATTGAATTTGTTCGCGGAGACATGAAGAGCGCTTTAAGCGAACCTCATAATATTGTAATTTCAGAAGAAATGGCCAACAAATACTTCTTCTCTGAAGATCCGCTTGGCGAGACTCTGAAGTCAATGAATTTTGTATTCACCATAACGGGTGTTGTGAAGAGTTTACCCAGAAACAGTCACATCCAATTCGATTTTCTGCTTCCTTTTGAGTTTTATACTGAGCTGGGAGCAGACTTGAATGCATGGGGATTTAATGCCACATATTCCTATATTGAACTTAAGGAGGGGGCGAACAGTAAAATAGTTGAGAGCAAAATCAAGGATATTATACAAAGAAAAACAAAAGATCCAAGGGCAGACGTTTTCCTTCAAAACATCAAAAAGATTCATTTGTATTCTTATGGAAAATATTCTGCTGACATAAGTGGCCATGGTGATATCAGGAATATCAGAATACTGAGCCTCATTGCTGCTTTTATTCTCATAATAGCATGTATAAATTTCATGAATCTCTTCACTGCCCAATCTGCCAGGAGGGCTAAGGAAATTGGGATAAGTAAAGTAGCAGGGGCAAATAAAAGAAAAATAATCTACCAGTTTTTAATTGAATCTCTGTTGATGGTATTTGCCGCCTATGTACTTGCAATGATTATAGTTGAATTGATGTTGCCAGTCTTTAATAATCTTATTCAAAACTACCAGAGCAGTGACTTGCTGATGATGAACTTTAATGATCATATCGGGAAACAGATCGATGTTAACTACCACAGTGTGGGCTTATATATCAGTTTAATAACCGTCGTATTGTTTTGTGGTTTATTGGCCGGCAGTTATCCTGCATTTTATTTGTCTTCTTTAAATCCACTGGATGCCATAAGTGGAGCTATTAACAAAAATCCAGGTAAAGCCGGATTCAGAAGACTTCTGGTTATTTTCCAGTTTTCACTGTGTATCCTGCTTATTATATGTACATTAATTGTGGAAAAGCAGTTAAAACATATGCAATATATGAATCTTGGCTTCAATAAGGAAAATATAGGTTATTTTCAATTCAGTATGGATTTTCCACGGGAGATATTTAAAAAAGATATCTTAAGCAATCCTGATATTATAAGTGTAACGATTGCTGCCAATCCTTTCAGCGGTATGGGTACAGGGACTTCAGATGGTTTCAAATGGGAAGGGAAAGGGGAAGGTGACAAGGTTCTGTTCAGTATGCTTTATACTGACGAGGATTATGCCAAAACCTTTCAGCTTGAACTTAAGGAGGGACGTTTCTTTTCATCTGAATTTCAAACTGATAATACTGCAGCAGTGTTAAATGAAAAAGCAGTGGAAATAATGGGTTTCAAGGATCCGGTCGGAAAAATAGTGTCATCCGGAGATGGATCGAAATTCAAAATTATCGGTGTGGTAAAAGATTTTCACTTTAAATCTTTACATACCAAAATTGAGCCTCTGATTATTTTAATGTTCAGAGGGGAGTTCAATTGCTTTATCAGGATGAAACCTGAAAAGATATCTTCGACTATCGATTATGTTAATAAGACTTTTAAATCGTATAATCTGGCATTTCCCCTGATATTTAAATTTTTTGATGAAGATTATAATAATCTTTACCGGACTGAGCAAAAGATGAGCAAGATATTTGGTTATTTTTCCTTTCTGGCCATAATCATTTCATGCCTGGGACTGATTGGATTATCTTTATTTATGACTGAACTCAGAACAAAAGAGATCGGGATAAGGAAGGTAAACGGAGCAAAAGCTATTGAAATATTCTCCCTGCTGTCAAAAGAATATCTTATATGGGTAAGTATTTCCATCGTAGTTGCTTGCCCCATTGCCTGGTATGCCATGAATAAATGGCTGCAAAGTTTTGCTTATCGGATTAACATCAGCTGGCGGGTATTTGCACTGGTGGGTGTTATTACTTTGCTTATTGCATTGCTGACAGTGAGTTGGCAATCCTATAAAGCAGCAAGTAAAAATCCGGTCGAAGCGTTGAGGTATGAGTGAAAAGGCACAGGGCACAGGGCTCAGAGCTCAGTAAAAGAAGGGGCGAGGTGTGAGGGGTGAGGAAATGAAAGGGAAAAAGGGAGCTAAAAAGCAGTGAAACTCCGTGATCCCGAAAGCTATAGAGAATCTGTGCGACTCCGTGTTAAAAAATCAGGATTGAAATTTCAGAATTGAAAAGAATAAAATCAAAACAAATGATTAAGAACTATTTCAAAATTGCTCTCCGGAATATCAGAAGGTATTATGCATATTCAATTCTGAATATTACCGGCATGGCAATAGGACTCGCCTCTGCAATTCTGATTCTTTTATGGGTACAGGATGAATGGATTTACGACAGACATTTCAAAAATGCAGGTGAGCTTTTCAGGATAATTCAAATCGAAAATCCTGCCGGAGTAGAAGCCTCTCTTCTGGCGCCAACACCCGGACTATTAACCACAACACTGAAAGAACAATATCCTGAAATAGTACGGGCATCAAGATATGAACCTCACTCCGAATTAAGATTAAAAAAAGGGAATGAAATTATCCAGGAGAGATCGGTTGCCGCTGTTGATAAGGACTTTTTAAAAATGTTTAATATCAGGTTTATTAATGGCGATATAAACACCGCATTAAATGAACCGCACAATGTTGTTCTTACTGAGGAAATGGCTCACAAATATTTCGGTAACGATGATCCCATTGGTAAAACACTGCAGGAATCACTTGGTTATCCGGTAACAGTCACCGGTGTTGTAAGGAGTTTGCCGTATAATAGTCACCTGCATTTTGATTTTATTGTTCCGATCGGACTTTTAAAAGAAAGAGGAGCACCGATAGATGATTGGGCGTTTCTATGTTATAATTATATTGAACTGAAGAAAGGGACAGATGGTAAATCAGTTGATAATAAGATCCGTGATTTTATCAAGAGTAATAAACAGGGAGGGAATGCAGAAATATTCCTTCAGAATATAAAAAAGATACATCTGTTTTCAGCAAGGAAATATACTTACGATATCGGCGGCAACGGAGATATAACATACGTCAGGATTATGGGTCTCGTTGCAATTTTTATTCTCCTTATTGCCTGCATTAACTTTATGAATCTCTCGACAGCCCAATCGGTGAGAAGAGCAAAAGAAATCGGAGTACGTAAAGTGGCAGGGGCAAACAAACTAAAAATAATTGTACAGTTTTTAGCCGAATCACTATTGATCGTTTTTGTGGCACATGTAGTTGCCATGATTCTTGTTGAATTGCTGCTTCCAGGCTTTAATTCTTTTACCGGGAAACAACTTGCAATTCATTACAGGAGCACAGGTTTATATACCGGGTTGATCACCATTGTGTTGTTCTGCGGTTTACTGTCAGGAAGTTATCCTGCTTTGTATCTCTCTTCTTTAAAACCACTGGATATTATGAAAGGGGCTATAACCAAAAATCCTGGTAACACCCTATTCAGAAGGATGCTGGTTATCTTCCAGTTTTCACTTTCCATCATGCTTGTAATATGCACTCTGATTGTATCAAGACAGCTAAGCTACATCCAAAACAAAAACCTGGGATTCCATAAGGACAACATTGGGTATTTCATGTTCCCTGCTGCCCCGTGGGATCCAAAACTAAAAACCTTAAAAAAAGAGCTCGGCAACAATCCGGAAATAGAGAGTGTGACGAAGGTATTTTTTAATTATGCAAATCCCCTAAACGTTGAGGGAACCTCTGGTGGTTATAACTGGACAGGTAAAATGACAGGTGATGATGTTTTATTTTATAATATATCGGCCGATGAGGATTATGCGAGAACATTTAAACTTGAGCTTAAGGAAGGCCGTTACTTTTCTCCTGAATTTTCGACTGACAAAACTGCCATTGTCATAAATGAGCAGGCAGCAAAAATTCTGGGTTTTAAGGATCCCGTGGGAGAAATAATTACAACTCATGAAGGATCTAAGTTAAATATAATTGGGGTAGTCAAAGATTTTCACTTTAAATCGCTGCATACCAAAATCGGACCACTAATTATGCAGATAGGCGAGGCTAACAATTTCTTTATCAGAATGAAACCTGATAACTTAACATCAACCATTGAATCCATTAAAAAAACCTATAATTCATTTAAACCTGATATCCCACTCGATTTTCATTTTCTTAATGATGATTTTGAAAGCCTTTACAGGTCAGAACAGAGGGTAAGCAGAATACTGAGCTATTTCTCTGTCCTTGCAATTATAATCTCATGTCTCGGCCTTATAGGATTATCCTCATTTATGACGGCGCTCAGGACAAAAGAGATCGGGATACGGAAAATAAACGGGGCAAAGCCGGATGAAATATTCTCCTTATTGTCGGGGGAATATATGAAATGGGTATTAGTCTCAATAATTATTGCATGCCCGGTTGCCTGGTATGCTGTGCATAAATGGCTGCAAAACTTTGCTTACCGGATTAACATAAGCTGGTGGGTGTTTGCAATGGCAGCTGCTATTGCTTTGCTCATTGCCTTGCTGACAGTAAGCATTCAGTCTTATAAAGCAGCAGTTAAAAATCCGGTCGAAGCTCTGAGGTATGAGTAGGAAATGTCACAGGGCATGGGGCGCAGGGGAAGAAGGCGTGAGACGTGAGGGGTGAGGAATGAAAGGGAGAATGGGAGAATATGAGAATGGGAGAATGGGAGCTAGATAAAGAGTAGTTAAACTCCATGATCCCGGTAGCTCCTGATAGCTATCAGGACGGGACTCTGTGCGACTCTGTGGTAAAAAATCAGGATTGAAATTTCAGAATTGGAAAGTACATAATCGAAACATATGATCAAGGTCTGCTTGAAATCAGCTTTTCAGATTGAGAAAAATTTGTTAAATTTATTATGTTATTCAGATCCCCGTTTAACATGCGAAAAACGAATTTATTTTACATTAGATTCTGTATCTTCATTGCATTTACTTCAATAGTGCTTATAGAATGTGTAAATACTGAAGGAATCCTGAAAATAAAAGGGAAAATTATAGATGAGAGTACAAAAACCGGAATTCCCTTCAAAAACATAATTGTTCAGGGAGTAGCAAACAGCAATAATGAATCAGAGCCAATCGAAGCCGGTCAATTCTCGACTGACAGTTCAGGTTGTTTTACATATTCACTGAGAAAAATCAAAGGCGCCTATAATTACAATTTTTGCTTCATTGGTAATTCGGATTATCCTGTCACAATTCACACGGTAACACTCATGGGTCTTAAAAGCAACTCAAAATACCTATTCTTTACCCTTAGCAAATTAACAGATCTTACAATAAAAATCAACAGAAAAAGTAAAACACCTGTTTGCGATACCCTTCATCTATGCTGGGAATCAAATGGAGTTTTTGGCTTGTCGCTGTATCCATATATAATAAATAACAATGGAAGAGCAGACAACTCCTTTGGACTTACCTCAGCCAGAGACTTATGGTGGATAGGGGGAAATGTTAATTCTACAATAAATACTAAAGTTTTTGCGGAAAAATTAACAATACTAAGTTGGGAGTTGTACCGGAATGGAAAAAGAAAGGAATTCACAGACACAATAACATGCAAAAGAGATTTTGCAAACATTGTTTATTTTACGTATTGACATATCAGGAAGTATTGAGGAATCAGAAATCAGGAATCAGGCCGGAGGAATAACTCTGTGAAACCCCGTGAAAAACTCCGGGTAACTCCGTGTTAAAAAAAAGATCTACAGCTATAAAAGTTTGGAGAGTCTCAGAGTTTCAATTCTCCGGTTTTACTCCATACTAAATGACACTTTTAGATTTTCTGAGGAACTTAATATGGTTAGTCACAAACTTAATGTCGCTCCATGATACCTTTTCACCCAGGGCAGCTTTTACAGGTCCCATTTTAAGCTCCTCTTTTTCTTCAAAATGACTCGCGATCAGTTCTGTTTTTTCCTGTGAAACGAATTTATTTATCGGAATTTCGCCTGTACCAACATAATATGCCAGATGACCTTCGATAGTGATTATACTCAACTTTCTATCATCTGCTATTTGAGAAATTGTTCTACCTTCCTTAAAAAGATCATAACTTATTTTCTTGGTTTCTTCTTTAATCTTTTTTGGAATCTTTTTCTCAGCGAAACTTTCAGCAGGTGGTTCAATTTTTTCTTTTTCACAATATGAAATAATAATATTTAAAAGCTCCTCACCGAATTTCTCTGATTTTTTCTTCCCCATACCCTTTACCAATTTAAGAGCAGGCAGCGACTGTGGTATAAAATTGGCTAAAGTGACCATTGTTTTTTGGGGTAATATCATGTAATGCGGAAGTTTCATTTCCCTGGCTTTCATATTACGCCATTCTTTCAGCAAGCGGAATAAGGCAGGATGCTGAATAATTCCTGAAGTATCTTCCACAGACTTTGCAGAATGAGATTTAACAGCAGGAATATCTATAGCCGATTTGGCTTTGGCTTCAAGATATTTGCTGATCGTAAAACCAGATCTGACAGCATTAAGGCAGGCTAACTTTATGAAGCCATCCTTTCTTATACGTTCCAAAGCATCAGAAACCGATTTACGAACTGTTTTATTATCTGTTTCAACTGAAAAACCGGCCAGAATTTCTTTCAGGGTGACCTCAAGTTTAACCGAAAAAAAATCGCAAGCTTTTTGTACCCGTTCCTGAAGAAGAGTATTTGTTTCAGCTTCAATCTCCCCGTTTAAAAGTCCAACTAATTGAGGACGGAATTTTTCGGATACCTCAATAAGGTCTGTCTTGGTGCCAGTCAGAGCATTTTCTATCATTTCCCGGGGATTTCCCAAAATAATGTCATGATGCTCATTGATAACCTTAAGACCATAACTCAGGTTGTGTGAAATAGAAGTAAAATCGAAAAGCTCTGTAAGCAACATTCGCTGATAAGTTCTTTTCGACTCTGCCAGTTGTTTTTGATCGGGTTGTTTTTGTATTGTTTCAAGAATAAAATCTGAAATGGATGGATCGTCGATTATGCTTCTTTGATTGATCCGGGTACTTAGTACAAGTCCGTTTAAAGTACGGCACCGGCTGAGAGCCACATACACCTGCCCATGGGCAAAAGCAGTGCGGGCATCAATAACTGCTCTGTCAAAGGTTAGTCCCTGGCTCTTATGAATTGTTATTGCCCAGGCTAACTTGAGAGGGTATTGCTTAAATGTTCCGATTACTGTCTCCTGAATCTCTTTGGTATCGTCATCGAGAGTATATTTCATATTTTGCCATTCTGCCATCTCTACCCTGATGTGGAAATCATCGTCAGGACACTTAACCATAATGATATCGTCCTCAAAAGATTCTACTTTCCCTATTTTCCCGTTAAAGAAAAGCTTATCTCCCGATATATCATTCTTCGCAAACATAACCTGGGCACCTTCCTTTAGAATCAGCTCACTGGATGTAGGGTAGGAAAACTCCGGGAATTCATCTTTAATAATGGCATTAAAGGAATGAGGTCTGCCGGGAAGTTTCTCAAGCTTTGTATCATTTAACATCCGGGCCTGAGAGTTGTGAGTAGTAAGAGTAACGTATCCCCCGTCAGAATCAGGGTCAAAATCAGGAATATATCTTTTGTTAAGTTCGCTCAGTACATCTGAATCCACATGATTGTCACGGACTTTATTAAGCAGGTTAATAAAAACCTGATCATTTTGCCGGTAAATATGTTTCAACTCAATAGTCACATAATCGGTGCAGCAGAGAGCCCTGCTTCCGAAGAAAAAAGGTGTGTCATAATATTTATTTATTATTTCCCTCTCTTCGTCTTTGACAACCGGAGCAAGCTGTTGAAGATCACCGATCATCAGCAGCTGAACACCGCCAAACGGAAGATGGCGGTTTTTATATCTCCTCAAAGCAGAGTCTATGGAATCGAGTATATCTGCCCTCACCATGCTTATCTCATCAATAACAAGAAGGTCCAGACTTTTTATAATACTAATCTTTTCACGGCTCATCTTGTAACCTGCCGGCTCATTATTCTCAGCCTGATTATCACGATAATTTTCAGTTAAGTAAAACGATGGAACGTAAGGGCGAAAAGGCAATTGAAAAAATGAATGAATAGTAACACCGCCGGCATTTATCGCAGCTACTCCTGTCGGAGCCACAACAATCATCCGCTTTGGGAATGATTTTTTCAGGTCACGCAGAAACGTGGTTTTTCCTGTACCGGCTTTTCCTGTCAGAAAGATGTTGCGGTTTGTGTATTTAACAAAATCAAAAGCTAACTGCAGATCCTGATTTGTGACAGTTTCCATTTTATGTCTTACAATTAATAATATAACGTGTTGTGCGTTTGAAATCTTAAAATACTATAAAGTATTAAAAGCAGTTCAACTTTTCATTCTTCAGGATCTTCTTCAAAACCATTGAACGGAATGTCATCGTAGGGGTCTTTGTCGCATGGGCCAATAATTATCATCAGGTCGATTTCAGTTTTGCGGATAATTTATGTTTTTTAACAGGACGTTCTACAACAATTGTCTCCCCAATTTTATCATGAAGCGTCATCCTGTTAGGATTCCAAAAGGCCTGTATAAATCCAAATCCACCCTCAAGAGCAGAAGCAAAATAACCCAGACTTCGTTCAATACAATGCCATAATCCTATATGTTCATGGTACAAAGAAAGAACCTTTATCCGAAGAAAATATTTTCCGATTGTTTGTCCCTTCCAGAAATAAAATGAGAATGCGAAATAAATACATGGTAAAAGTCCAAATAAAAATTTCATGAAGGTAATTAAATAAGAAGGAGTGTTATCCATTTCAACATCAACTTCGAAGATACCCTTGACATCTATCTTCGAAATGTCCATATGGAATAAATTAAACAGGATGAGTATGCAGAAATAAATTATTATAAGAACTATCCAATCAATGAGGAATGCAACAAATCTTTTCCTGATTGTGGCAAGAATAAATTCATTATCATGATTAAATTCCGGTCTGGTTTTAAAGTTCATAATTATTGATAATTAAGGTTATAAAAATTGTCGCTAACTCATTTGTATGTCTGCTTAAGGTAAAAATATTCAAAATTTATATGAAGTGCACTTTAAAATTTGGAGAAAATCGGCTATATATTCTACTATATAAAAGACCATTGTGATCATTTGATTTACAATGGTCTTTGTTCAAATTGTAGTTGGTGTGAGAAACTAAATATTTTTTATATGCCTGAATATCAATATTATATATATTAAATATTTCTCATTAAACAGCTGACTTTATAAGTGATTTTCACTGATTATAAATGGTTTTCACTGATTTATTCTGTATCAGGCTTCTGATAACATCGAAAATATCAGGAGAGCTGACTCGTTGCAATCTCCCCATCCCCATTCTCTTATTCACTCTTCTTTCGTGAAAACATTCCTTTTAATCTCCCCCATATGTTTTGTGTTTGTGAAGGATCTCTCTGATCTCCTATGAGCGATGCGTATGGCTGAAGCCCTGCAACGTTTTCAAAAACTATTTTAGTAATTCCCGATAACGGCAGAAATAATATGATGCCAGGTATACCCCAGATAAGTCCGCCAAGGATCAGTACAAGAATGGTAAAGAATGGACTGATGTTTACACTGCCTCCGACCACATATGGTTCTATAAAATAATGATCAATAAGGTTGACAAGTAATACTATCAGAACGACCCAGACCGACTGGTTGAGAGATCCCTCGATAAGTGAAATAAAAAGCGGAACCAATCCTCCTATCAGAGCTCCGATATATGGTATAATGGTCATAATAGCTACTATCAATGAAAGTACGACAGCATTTTTAAGACCGATAATTAAAAAACCGATAAGAAAAAGTACGCCCATGATCAAAGCAGCTACAAGTCTTCCCCATAGGTATTGCTGGGCTACTCCGCTGATTTTGTCTATCATTTCCATTGCCCTCTCTCTTTTTTCTTCCTTGTAAAGCTTCACAACAAAATTTTCATATTTGTCTCTTTGCATTAAAAAGAGAAAAATAAATACCAGCACCAGAAATAAGCTTCCGACAAAGGCAGTTGTCCCTTTCACCATTTCCATCAGAATTTTCCCTGCATTGCCAAAAGCATCTGAAGCATGAACCTTTAGCTGTTGTGAACTAACTCCCAGGCTGTCATTAATCCATGTCTGTATATCTAGCTTTATTTCCTCGTAACGCAAAATTATAACTGGTAACTCTTTTCCTATATTTTCGATCTGGGCATAAAGAAGTATTATAACACTTGAAAAAGCAACTACTATGATCAGAACGGAAACTAAGGATGAAATAACTCTTGACATCCCTAAACTTTCAATTTTATTTGAGAGAGGTGTCATAAGCATTGCCAATAAGCCGGAAAAGCAGATCAGAATGAAAAACTGCCTGCCAAAATATAATACCACAGTAAGTAATATTGCAAAAAGCAATATTCTGTTAATTCGCTCCAGTCCGGGATGAGGTAACATATACTAAAGCTAAAAATAAAATTTGGAACTGATCATCTTAACCAATAAACCAACAAGTTAGCATAAAAAGTTTAAAAATATATATAGATTCCTTAAAAAAGTGGATCCTGTTTTTCAGTGTTTTGTTTATTATGAAGTCCTGAAATCCATTAACCTCACAAAGTAACTTTTTTACAACGAGGTAACATAGTGTCCTTTAGATGATCAATTCTGATATATTACTGTTTACTATTCCCTATTCACTGTTCACTGTTTACTTTTTCCTGAATCACAAATTCTTCCGACCCTTTTGCCTTTAGGCCTTTACGCCTTTTTGCAGGTATTGTTTTATTTAGTCAGTTATTATTTTTGCCCGCCGGGTAATTCAATTACTCTGTTGTTAGCCGAAATAGGACCGTAATACCATGAATTTTTAAATGTTAAATTTCCGCTGAAAGGGCCGTCTCTTTTTGTTACATTATCTGTCTGCAATACAAGGTTCCATTTTTGGTTTCCTTCAGAATAATGTTTTTTAAACTGATAGATTACTTTTTCCAGGGTTATGTTTTGTATGTTTATCAGTTTGCCCCATTCATCTCTGCCATCTTTCTTACTCCATGCCTCCAGAACACTTTCTCCAGGAATGATGGTGAGGTTATTTCCACTGATCTGATATGTGCCGTTTTCTTTCCCCAGAAGAATTTTATCCATCAACGGATCGAAGGCTTTACTTACAAAACTGTAAGTGTTATTTATGTTAAAGGTATATTGCCTGGTGATGTAATTCATAACGCCGTTGTTCACTCTGAAACTTGATTGGTCGCTTGCATTTGCTCCCCAGGTGCCAATGATGGAAGCGTTATCACCATTGTTCACGGTTACAGCCGCTTGTGAAGAAGAAGGCATCTTTTTAAACTCAGCTGACATCAGAAACGTGTCAATCTCTTTTAAATAATCCTGACTGCTGGTGGTGATAACAATACTTGCGCAACGATCAAATCCGCTTATAGTGGTAAGCATTGCTATGGCATCAGAATTATTAAAACTGAATTTCGTTACCCCTTCTTTAATTTTCCATCCATCAGTTTCGTGCACCTCATTCAAGGTCCGGGCAGCTGTAGGTTTATAGTTCTTCACAACCAAAGCCTGCCATTCACTTTCAAAATCTGCTTCAATATTCCCTTTACTGACTGTGCTTTTTACAATACCAATACTGCACCAGGATTTATTTATGTTATTTATACTGGTATAAATGATTAAGTTTTCTGCCATTTCTTTTTTCCATCCTGCAGGTGGTGAATAAGAAATCAGGTCGAAATTTTCCTTTTGGGCAAATACACTTGTGAGAAACATTCCAAAAAGGAAGATAGTGGAAAAGCCAGTTGTTCTGACCATTTTTCGTCTTTGCAAATTGACCATGTTTTGACAGTATAAAGTTATTGTGCTATAATAATTTATTAAAGTATTATTTGAACCCGTCATCCACCTTTTTCCCCCTTCCTCTAATTCGGAATCTTCACTTCGTTTAGATCTACTCTTCTTTCCTTTGCGCCGTTATACCTTTACACCTTTACGCCGTTGTTCCCCTTATTTTCCCAGCATATTTCTCAATGCAGTAAAATCCAAATCTTTAATAACATCAGTCATAACTTTTGCTGCCACAGGTTCTTTATCATTACCTATTACATTTACAATAATAAACTGAGGTGATGACTTTGGAAGTTTGCTGTTGAAATACCCCGGATTTGGTTTGATAAGCACCCTGGCAAAGGGGTCGTCATTTGTTGTAAAGAGAAAAGATAAATAATCATGAGTGTCCTGTTTTACAATAGCCGGCTGATCTGATTCGCCAGACGGCATTTTCATCAGTGTTTCGAGCTTCTCCAGAGCTTTTTTAAAATCCTGTTCTATTTTGGCCTTATAGTTTGCGTTTGAACCTTCGATGGCTTTCGGCATAGCCAGAATCAGCATATTTTTCTGTTTTTCCAGGAATTCTTTTTTGGTGACATATGTAAAAGGAAGTTTTTTATCGTAGGTAATAAGCCAGGTCCGGCTTTTGCCTGTTAAACCAAAACCAAGACCAGCGTCCTCTTCAAAATAGAAAGCCCCGTCCTTTTCGACGGGCATTCTTTTCATGTTGTAAAATCCCTCAGGGGGAAGATTATTTTCATCCGGTTTACCATAGATTTCTGCACCAAATCTGTTTGCAGAAATTGTCAGACTTGTTGATGTTTCAGAATTTGTTTTAATGACATTGTCTTTGCAGTAATAGTGCATAAAATAAACATTATAGTTGTAGTAATTAACCGGCAGTTCCGGATAGGGTCTGTCATAGGAACCATTATAACTGGCCACAACTCCTATTGGTGTATATTTTGATTTTACCAGCAAGTGTATGGCCGCCACAACTTTACTTTCTTTTTCAACGTCAGCTGGCGGGACGTTCAATACCGAACCTTTCATTCCCTCTTTCCATGTACCGGGTTTTTGCGCTGCAGATGCCTGGGTACAATCCTGTGCTGATATTCTCAGCGATGCGAAAAACAAACAAAAAATTATTAAGTATTTCATCTGGCCATTTTAAGGTTGCTAAAGAGTCTGATAATGTATTGATAACAAAGTGATTTAACTAATGTTTAAATGCACTGCGAATTATTCCTTTACTCCTTCCATCTTTTGCTACATTTTCAGCCCCAAACATTCTGTCGCGGGGGGCATCTTCAGAGCAAAGCCTTGAACTATTTCAAATGCTATGGAATAATTCTGTTAACAAATGAAAACCTAAAATTCATGAAGAAGGTTACTCCATGCCTGCAGCCGGCAAGGGTGTGTTTCAAGAACAGCGATTAACATCTTTTGTTAATAATTTGTCTATTAAGTAATGCCAGGAGTCTGATATCAAAGAGGAATAATAACTACTTTTAAAAAAAATCCAGACTGTAATTTTCTTTATTAAATAGTATTGATTTTTAACTGAATAAGAAATGGCGCAACAATATTTAGATCACTCAAAAGCAATTTTAACTTCTAATCGTTCAAATTTTAAAGGGGGAAGCAAAGAATCCGGTATTATCTCTTTATTCGGGTATCAGAACGAATATGATCTCAGAGAAGGGTATCCTTTATTAACCACTAAAAAGATGGCTACCCGATCTATGTTTCATGAAACAATTTGGTTCTTAAGAGGGGATACAAATATTAAATACCTTGAAGACAATAATGCCCCAATATGGCGTCCTGATGCTTTTCAGGGTAATCTTCCCGGGATGCAGAAAGAAGGAATTTTTCCTGAAAGTATTGCAAAGTATTCTCCTGATTGGGACAAAGCAATGGAAGAATATGGTCAGAGAATAAAAGAAGATCCTGAGTTTGCCAAAAAATGGGGCGATGCCGGACCAATTTACGGGAAACAATGGAGAAGATGGGAATATTTTGATCATGAAAAAGATAAATTTATTGAAATAGATCAACTGGGAAAGCTGATAGATGGTCTGAGAAAGAAACCAACCGGGAAAAAACACATTGTTGATTCATGGAATCCCGGGGACACTCCAAAAATGTCTTTACCTCCGTGTCATGTTTTATA
>JGI20214J51088_10000295_pt1 | contig 36014 bp, 37 predicted proteins | sample WetSurMetagenome_FD_51088 | JGI IMG/M metagenome (IMG submission 51088) | reverse complement strand
ATTGAATGATATGTGGCAACTGGGAATAGACAAGTTTGAACTTGCAAGAATCGGACAGGCAACAGAGCATAACTATTGTGGGGTGAATTGTGGTATTATGGATCAGTTTGCCTCATTATTCGGCAAAGCCGGAAGCCTGATGCGCCTTGACTGCCGCTCCCTGGAATATAAATACTATCCTTTTAACCCCAGGGGATATAAACTCGTTTTGCTTGATTCAGTTGTAAAACACGAACTGGCCTCAAGCGCTTATAACAAACGCCGTGAGAGCTGTGAAAAAGCTGCAAAAGCCATGGGGGTTGAATTCCTCCGCGATGCTACAATTGATCAGTTGAGAGCCGTAACAGACAAAATATCTGGTGAAGATTTCATTCGCGCTGAATATGTAATTGATGAGATACAACGAGTGCTTGATGTATGCGATGCACTTGAAAGAGGCGATTATGATACTGTTGGAAAGAAGATGTATGAGACTCATCATGGAATGTCAAAACTATATGAGGTAAGCTGCGATGAACTTGACTACCTCAATGACATAGCCAGAGAGTGCGGTGTGACCGGATCAAGGGTGATGGGAGGTGGCTTCGGAGGCTGTACAATAAACCTCGTAAAGGATGACCTCTATGACAACTTTATCTCGGTGGCGGTTAAAAATTATGAAGAAAAATTCGGCTTCAGACCGAAGGTTTATGATGTGGTCATAAGCGACGGTGCCCGTAAATTATAAATTACTTTTATCTCATAATGCAAAAGGCTGTCATAACACGACAGCCTTTTGTATTGATATTGGTCAGGGAGAATAGCTAATTTTTATTGATAGTATTCCATATTAATAAATTGAAGGCAAACAGTTACCAATTTTTGCAGCCATTAAGTTAAATAATCCACATCTCTTTAAGCTGACAGGGGTAATTTAATACTCATTAATTTATCCGGATTCCCTGAGATTTATTAATGACTGTCACGTTTAACTAAACAATCTCGTATGAAAAAAACTTTACTCTTAACACTTTTTGCCTCTTTATTCTGCTTTGGACAGACCTTTGGGCAACTTATTGATGTTTGGGATTTTGGTGCCGAAAAATTAAATACCGACACATATTCAAACCATCTTGATTCTGCAGCCATTAACTCATGGTATGCAACCACAATTACTCCCGGTACAAGCGGCAACGTAATGCCGGCATCTTTTACAGCAGGCATACTCACCTGGACCGGCGGCACTAACGACCGTCTGAGAACGACTAATACAAAACTGACACGCTACGACCAGAACATTGCCAGCGTTACCGGCTACACCGGACGCCTTTATGTGAACGGATCAGCTGCCACATCAAGATACCTGGGATTAAACCTTAATGAAGATGATATTGTAACCCTTGTAGAAAAAACAGATGCCGGTGGTACTATCAATTTTCAGTATGCTACCGATGCCACCGTTCAGGCCGATCAGGTTGCGGTTACAAGCAACCTTGACACTCTCACATTTGTCGCAAAGGCAGCTGGTACTTATAAAATATTTGATAATGTAGGGAAACCAAGTTATTTCAGGATTTTCAGAAAAGCAGCCACTTACGCCACGATAAGCGGTACGATTGATGTTACGGCTGCAGAAGGAATCCCGGCCGGCTATGGCATAAACTTCCAAAACAGTGCAGGCAAGGTATGGAATGCAGTTGTATCTGATGGTACATTTACAGTAAAACTTCCGGTGGGTAACACCTATTCGCTGAGCCTTTCAGATGCAAGCCAATATGTTATAGGCAACGGATCAAGCCTGGCAGTAACGGAAGCAACAACTTCATATAATGTAGTAATTCAAAAGCTGACATCACTTGCGACTGTAACCGGATCTATTACCGGATTAGGTACCGATATCTCGGACCTTACTCTTACATATACTCCGGATCCGGCTGCAAATAAAATCTATGTACCTGTACCTGTCATTGATGCAGCTACATCCACATACACTGTTCAGCTTGAGCCTGATTGCATATATACTATAACTGCTGCAGGGGTAAATGACTACTCTTTCACTCCTTCAACAATAACTGTTTCTGGCAACACAACATCAGATATTGCATTCACAGCAAAGACCAGATATAACGTCGCAATATCAACAACCGGACTTTCCGATGAACAGACTGCTAAACTGGCTCTTACTTTTACTAACCTAAACGAGACAGGTTATTCATACAGTTTCAATCCTGTTAGCAATGTTACATTAAGGGACGGCACATATTCAATTTCATATAGCGGCCTGGAAGCGTACCCGGTAGAAATGGCGCTTACTTCAAATCTTAAAGTTGCCGGAGCCGATGTTTCTAAAACGGTTGCGTTTCAGCCGGTAACTTTCTGGCCCTTTGATGACATGGCGATTACCAATAGTGCATATAAAGGAATACTTTTTACAGGCACTGTTTCAATTGACCTCCTGAAGGGGCATCTGACGGCCAAACCTGCTGCAACCATTAAGGTGCCCGTTTCAGTTGGTGACGTAGTAAAAGTGGCTTATTATTATACTGCAGCATTTAATTTTGAAGGCGGCACAACATACTCAACAGCAAGTAACAGCACTACAACTACTGAATATGCTGAATATGCATACACAGGTGCTGAAGATGGTTTTGTGACAATTAATGTTCTTGCTGACGCCGGTACTTCATATTTCCCTGAGATATCGCGCTATTCAGCTGTTGCCTATAAGTCACCTCTTTATGTTGGCACAGATAAAGAGTTCAGGACAATCAATGCTGCTTTGGATTATATCTCGAGAATGACCCGAACTAGCACAGACCGTGTTGTGGTTATAATTGATCCCGGGAACTATGAAGAGATGCTCGTTGTTACCCAACCAAATATTACCCTCAAAAACGCATCTGCAAGCCCTGACATTGACATTAAAAACAAAGGGGTTGACATTGATGCCAATGCAGTAAGGATAACCTCATACTATGGACATGGCTATAACTATTACAGTATGAATAATAACCAGAAATGGGATGCTGATGTACTGAGAGTTAATAAAGAAAATGGTTTTCTGTCTTATGAGAATAAGGGTTCAGGCACAACCAATGGCTCATACTGGAACGCTACTGTAGTAGTAAGCGGTGCAGGTTTTGAGGCTGAAGATATAATCTTTGAAAACTCTTATAACCAATATATATCAAAGAAAGAATCTGAAGATAAAGTAGTTGAATGGACAACCGGTGGTAAGGGTGCCAGGCCCACAGATCAGGGCAACACTGCTGTTCAGAACAGAAGTTTTGTTGAACGTGCCGCTGCTATAGCATTTACGGGTTCTGCCGACAAAGCTATATTAACCAGATGCCGGGTTGTCGGGCGTCAGGATTCATTCTACGGTGCCAGCGGTGCCAGGGTGGCTGTTATTAAAGGCGCAATGATGGGCGCTGTTGACTATTTATTCGGTGGTATGACTGCTGTCTTTTACAAGTCTGACCTTGTTATGAACACCAGTGATGTATCAAGTGACGCAGCTTATATAGCAGCTGCACAGCAAACCAGTGGAAGAGGATTTATTATGTACAAGTGTACTGTGAAATCAACAATACCCGGTGTTGAAACAGCCTCAACCTATTATGCAAAGCCCGGCTTTTTCGGACGGCCATGGCAGGCAACAACAAGCGAAGTTGTATTTTATAACACTACAGTTGATACCAGTAATTTTACAGGATACGAAGGCAAATCACTTATATCTCCTGAAGGCTGGTCAAATTCACTCAGCGGCGAGTCAGCCTTCATGTACGAATATGGGACAGCCGAGAGATCTGGTGAGAACAATACCTCAGGCCGTGTTGCATGGTGCACGGTATTGACTTCACCAACATTAAACGACAATACAGAAATTACTACACTTAACTTCACTAAAGGGAGCGATGGATGGGATCCTATTCCGGTTGAGACTGATGCCCTTTCAGTCTCGTCCAATGCCTTGACCGTTGCCCAACCTGAAAGCAGCACAAAGACATTTGATATTACTTCCAATGTAAGCTGGGAAGTTTCAAGCAATCAGACCTGGCTTACAGTAAGCAGGATATCCGGATTTGACAACGCAACCATAACTGTTACTGCCGCTGCAAACACGGGCTCCACATCAAGAAATGCCACAGTCACTGTCCTTGGAAGCGGAGTGGCCACACAGACAATAACGGTGACACAGGACCCTGTGGCAACAGGAATTGACAAGGTAAAGGAAAATTCAGTGCAGGTTTTTCCTAACCCGGTTGTTAACGAACTATCTGTCAATGGTGTTGATATAAATTCATCAGTCTCAATTTTTAATTCAAACGGTGCTCTGATAATGAAGAGACTCACCTCTGCAAATCCCGAAAAAATAAATTTGAGTGGACTAAGCAAGGGAGTCTACATCATCAGAGTTGAAGACGGGAATACAATAAAAACAACCAAATTCATTAAACAATAACCTGATAAAAGAGGCTGTCTGGAAAGGCAGCCTCTTTTATTTATTGTTTATCAGTAAAAGCCATTAAAGATTAAATTGACTTCGCTTTTATGGTGTCGTAACTTAGCCACTCATTTAGTTAATAATCAGTATTCGGAGTATATAAAGATAAGTGTGGCGTTGATTTATTAACTAAAATCTTACAAGCATGAAGGTAAAGATCTTTACACACCTTGTTTTAGGTCTTTTGCTTCTGGCAGCTCTGCCGGCTAATGCCCAAAACATTCTTGTTGATGGTGATTTTAGTTCTACCACCGTCATTAACCCTAACTACGGATGGCCCCCTCCAAATGTATGGAGTACGTTTCAGGGCAGTGTAGACGCAAACGCGACTATCGCAGATGGTGTTTGCTATTTCCAGATAAACTATTCAGGAAGTTATACCTGGGAAATTCAACTTGTACAGGCAGGATTTATCCTGGTACAGGGGCACTCTTACAGGCTCTCCTTTGATGTAAAGGCTGATGCCGATCGCTCTTTTGGCGTCTTCCTTGGAGAGAACGACGGAAACTGGGTAAATTACTTTGCTGACAGGTATACCCAGTATGCAACAACTNCCTGGCAGACCATAAGCATGGATTTTAATGCTACCTGCTCTTTTGCCTACAACAAGTTAAGCTTTGAACTGGGCTCGGTTAACACAAGCATGTATTTTGACAATGTGAGCCTTGTCGATCTTGGCCCTTATGAACCTTCCATAGGAATCCTTGGAAGCTCTCTGAGCGGATGGGATGTTGATACTGACATGGCAACAGCCGATGGCACAGTATACACTATTTCAAACCTCCCATTGTCAGTTGGAAGGGTGAAATTCAGACAGGATAATTCGTGGTGCGTGAACTGGGGAGGTACCTCTTTCCCCACAGGTGTGGGATATCAGTACGGGCCCGATATAATGGTCACCAATCCGGGAACCTATGATATTTCATTTAATAAAGTGACGGGTGAATATAGCTTTACCTGCGTCGCCGCCTGTACTCCTTTAATTGGTGTAATAGGGAGTGCGGTGCCCCCGGATTATGATTCAGGACCTGATGTCAATATGACAACCGCTGACGGTGTCACCTATACGCTGGCATATACATTCACCGATGGTGAAGCAAAATTCAGAAGAGATGACAGCTGGGATATGAGCTGGGGGGGAAATACATTCCCTTCAGGAACAGCAACGGCAGGAGGAACAGCTATTCCGGTAGTTGCCGGAACATATACCGTTACATTCAACATAGTGACAGGTGAATATAGCTTTGCATATCCATCTGTAGGTATTCTGGGTTCTGCTCTTACAGGGTGGACTGATGATATTGATCTGCAGACCACTGATGGCGTCATGTATACCCTGTCAGATTATACATTCACTGAGGGTGAGGTAAAGTTCAGACAGGATAACAGCTGGGACATAAACTGGGGAAGCAATACATTCCCTTCAGGATATGCATATGGTTTCGGACCAAATATTCCTGTTCCTGCAGGAACATATGACGTAACCTTTAACAGGTCAACCGGCGAATACCATTTTACAGCAAAAACATGCCCATTGGCAGGCATACTATGTCCGGGATCTATTTATACCGGTAATACTCCGGGCATGTGTGGGGCAATAGTTGATTACCCTGCAGTGACCCCGATACCCAATTGCGGAGGCCCTGGTGTAACGATAACCCAGACCGGAGGACTCCCGAGCGGATCTCTGTTCCCGATAGGATCAACAATAAATACTTTCGTGTTGACTAACGAGGCAGGAAACACAGTTTCATGCAGTTTTGAAGTGTATGTCTGGGATAGTGAGCCTCCAGCTGTGTCAGGACTGAATGATACCATTGCCCCGTTGTGGCCACCGAACCACAAGATGGTAAACATTTCACTGAACTATGATGTAACTGATAATTGCGGCGCAGCAACAAGCGAGCTGTGGGTCTACAGCACTGAACCCGAGAATGGTCTGGGCGATGGCGACAAGGCTCCTGACTGGCAGATAGTAGATAACCACAATGTGCTGCTGAGAGCAGAGAGATCAGCAAAGGGAACCAGAAGAGAATACCATATAATCATTTTCAGTTTTGATAATTCATGGAATTACACCTTTAATGAGGTTATTGTAACCGTTCCTCACGACATGGGCAGGCTTAAGGTTGCTGAAGCAACAAATGGAAAAATAAACCAGGCGATTGAGCCTGTGGCTATCACAGTTAATGTATGGCCAAATCCAAGCAGCCACAGCTTTACCTTACAGGTTGTTTCCGGTGTCGATGATCCTATTGAGTTTATGCTCACAGATATCACCGGCCGGCCAATTTCCAAAGAGAATATAATGAGCAATCAGACTATCAGCTTTGGCGACAACCTCTCACCTGGTATGTATGTTATTCAGATTAAACAAGGCAATAATACACGTATGCTTAAAATCATGAAGCAATAAACAATTTAATCTATTGCCAATGAGGCTGTTTTCATGAAGAAGGCAGCCTCTTTTTTATTAATGATCCATCATGCTTTTTTTACCTTCAAGCTGGGCAGCAGCATCAACACTAAACGCTCCGCTTGTTACTATTTCTTCGCCTTCACTTAATCCATTTACAACAACATAACTTTCACCCAGAGACGGACCCAGCTCTATCTCCCTCATCTGAAAGACGGGCTCTTCAGTGCCTGATTGCTTCACATAGACTATTGATCGTTTACCGGTCCATAAAACTGCTGAACGTGGAATAACCAGCGACGAACCGTGACCTGAAATGCCTGCCTTTATTACTCCTGTGGCGAACATTTCAGGCTTCAGCTCACCATCCGGGTTAAACATTTCAACTCTGACCTTTGCAACGCGGGTGACAGGATCCATCACAGGGTCAACAAAAGATACCGTTCCTTCAAAACTCTTCCCTGGTACGGCCTGAATTGAAAATGATATTTTATCTCCTTTGTTTATGTAAGGCAGATCATTTTCATATGCATCGAAAATTACCCATATATGTGAAAGATCAGCTACCTGGAAAAGAACGGCACCCTGTGAGACGTACTGTCCGGTATTGACAAAACGTGAGGTGATGACGCCTGATGTGGTTGCCTCCACCTCGAAGTTATCTATTGTTTTACCTGTCTTTTCTATTTGTAATATCTGGTTATCAGTCAACTTCCACTGATGGAGTTTTTCTTTTGCTGCCTCATAAATTTCGGGTTGCATTTGCTTTGTTTCAGCACTCTCCAGAAGTTCCTGCTGCGCCGTGATAAGATCAGGAGAATAAATGAGACCGAGCGGCTGACCTTTTCTGACGGTTTCTCCGGTAAAGTTCACATAAAGTTTTTCAATTCGACCTGAAAAATATGAGACCTGACTCTGCAATAACCTCTCATCTGCCAGAACCTTGCCATAAAGACGTACCTCTTTTACAGGATTTTGTTTTGACACTGCAGTAGTCATTACATTAGCCAGTGCTGCTGCTTCCCTGGTGAGATGAACACCATTTTCATCGGTCTGTCCGCCATTCTGAACAAGGGGGATCAGGTCCATACCACAAATAGGGCATTTGCCTGGCTCCGGCATTCTTATCTGAGGATGCATTGAACAGGTCCAAATGGTTGCTTTTTCTGCAACCGGTGTGCCTGATGGTTTGCCTTTCTGACTATCAGGTGAGTGAAAAACCAACCCGCCAACCAGGAAACCTGCCGCAAGAAGAAAAATGTATAACAGGTATCGGCCTTTAAATATCTTATTTGGAAATATTGAATGTTTCATTCCTTTGTTATTTTACACGGTTACAATATATCCTGTGACGCCATCAGCTTTTTTATCCACGCAATTGATGTGTTATAATCTGTAATTGCCTCAATTTTCTTAAGATCATAATCAGCAAGCTCTCTTCTTACCTGAAGCAGATCAGTAAGAGTAGTACCGGCAGAGGCAAATGACTTTAGCATTATGTCAAATGATTTTCGCATAAGGAGGCTTTGCTTGTTATATAAATCCATTCTTCTCCCTGCATCCTGATAAAACTGCATTGCTTCATAAAATTCTGCCTGGAGTGAATTAATGGTTGCCTTATAGTTTTGCGATACGACTTCCTGCTGAAAAGCGGTTTCTTCTTTCATCGCTTTATATTTCTTCCTGTATATCGGGAGAGTGACAGAAACCATCGGCATAATCATGTCTTTCCCATTCATTGATGATGAAGACATACTGCTGTTCCCTATAATTGAATAATTTACTCCTAGCCCCGTCATTGGATAACCCATAAGGCTGACCATCTTTTTACGTGCTTCAACAGATTTACCTTCATACTTCAGCATCACAAGCATTGGATTATTGCTAAAAGAACTGTCAGTAACCTCAGCAAGGTTAAAATCAGAGTTTTCTGCTCTGACTGAATCAGGAAGAAACACCTTTGAAGAAGGATTCCTGTCGAGATAGCTGTTAAACCTGGCTGTGATTGTCTTCTCTTTGTCTTTTAGAAGAGCAATGTTGTTCTCCATATCGTTTATTTCTATCTCTATTCTGTATAGTTCTGCAATCCCTGAGCCACCTCCGCCCTGTTGATTGCTCCCCATAACCTGCATCGAACCTGTCTGTATCTGGCTCACATAGTTAGTGCCCATGTTTTGCATCACTGATTTATCAGGGCTGTTCCCTGCCGCTGAATTATCCTGAGCCGTGCCCGATGAATTGCCAGAGGCGTTGTTTGCCAGCCCGCCTGACTTATATCTTGCAATAGCCAGATTCTCAATGGTACGAAGCAGGTCTATATTTTCCTCTGATATGCGTATGCTCTCCCTGGTCTTTATAAGCTCATACCATGTGCTTTGGAGGTTGTAAAAAACCTGCAGTTTGGAAGCACGTAATGCCTCAAAATTTGCATTTGCCATCTGGCTCATTTCGTCCTTAGCAGCTTTAAGTGTTCCAAACCATGGAAACATCTGCATCAACCTGATATCGGCAAACTGTTTCCCGCTTATAATTTCCATAGGAGAAAGAAATACCCCGATGCTCAGATCAGGATCCTGCAGACTACCGGCCGGGGTGATCCTCCTGACTGAGGCCTGGTATTCATCATACCTCTGAAGAACCTCAGGGTTTTTTGAAGCTGCAATCTCCAGGTAACTTGTCAATGAGTCGTGCGGCATTTGTGCGTTTACATAAGTTAATAGCACAAATGCCGGAATTACAGATATATAGACTTTATATTTCAGTACTATTTTCATTCTGAATATTGTTATTTCCTGCTTTCTTTACTGCATCCTCCCGCCATATCGACTGGAAAAGCGGGACGACAAAGATTGTCATTACCTGTATTACCATTCCGCCAAATGCAGGGATGGCCATTGGAACCATTATGTCAGCTCCTTTGCCTGTTGAGGTCAGGACAGGCAGCAATGCGATCACCGCCACAGCTGTTGTCATCAAGGCAGGCCTTACCCGTTTTTTTCCGGCTGTTACCACAGCTTCACGAACACCATCTACTGTTGATGGTGTTCTCTCCTTAAACACCTGGTGAATATAAGTCCCCATGATTACTCCATCATTGGTGGCAATCCCAAACAGTGCAATAAACCCTACCCATACGGCAACACTCATGTTTATCTGGTGCATCTGGAACATGTCTCTTATATTCATGCCGGCAACAGAAAAATTCATAAACCAGCCCTGACCATAAAGCCAGAGCATCATGAATCCACCGGAGAAAGCCACAAAGACACCTGAGAAATGAATGAGTGATGCGGTAACGGTTTTGAACTGGAAATAAAGCAACAGGAGAATGATTAACAGGCTTATAGGTATTACAACTGATAATCTTTTTGTAGCCCTGATCTCCTGTTCATAGTTACCGGCAAACTTATAAGAAACACCCTGCGGGAGAGTGATCTGGCCTGAAGCAATATCCTTTTTCATTAAAGAAGCAGCTTCATTAACAACATTTACCTCAGCACTTCCTTCGGTCTTGTCAAAGATCACATAACCGACAAGGAATGTGTCTTCACTGCGGATCATTTGTTCACCCCTGGTATAATCAATGTCGGCTATTTCACCCAGAGGTATCTGAACACCATTCATTGAAGGTATAAGTATCTTTTTCAGATCCTCCGGATTGTCTCTGAGCTCCCGTGCATACCTGACCCTTATAGGGAATCTCTCCCGGCCCTCAACAGAGGTGCTGAGAGACATCCCTCCGATAGCTGCCTGCAGTATCTCCTGCACATCGCTGACGCTCATGCCGTACCTGGCCATAGCCTCGCGGTTGAGTTTTACTTCAATATAAGGAGCCCCGAGGGCCCTGTCATAGAAGACTGAAGATGGCTTCACCGAGGGAACTTTTTTCAATGCCTGCTCGAAAGCCATCCCGGCTTTCTCTATTGACTGCAGGTCTGGACCATATATCTTAAGCCCCATGGGTGCACGCATCCCTGTTGAAAGCATCACGAGCCTGGTTTCAATAGGCTGCAATTTCGGAGCCGAAGTGAGCCCCGGAATATCAGTTACTTTGACAATTTCATTCCATATGTCATCAGGCTTTTTGATCATGGACCTCCATTGTCTGAAATACTCTCCGTTCCGTGCCTGAATAAGACTGTCAGCGGGTATTACCCTGAAAGGATCCTTAGCGGGATTATATTTCCTGCCGTTTATAAGAATGAAGTTGCTGTTCCTGTCCGTCCTGAATTTCAGTCTGTGACCATTGTTGTCAAGGATGTATTCTGGACGGTAGTTTATTGTATTTTCAAACATCTGGACAGGAGCAGGATCAAGTGCCGAGTTGACACGCCCCCATTTCCCGACGGCCATTTCGACCTCAGGTATTGCAGATAACCGCTTATCAAGTTCCTCAATATAATCAAGGTTTTGTTGAATGCCTGAATGGGGCATACTTGTGGGCATAAGTAAGAATGATCCTTCATTAAGTGAGGGCATAAATTCCTTGCCTTCGCCTGGAAAAATATCCGAAGCATTAACCCAAAGATTTGTTTTCGTAAATTCTTTCCACCCAACTGTTTCAAAGCCCCTCGCAATGAAGCCGAAGACCCTGTCAAAACCCTGCCATGCCAGCAATCCGAAAAGAAGTGTGAACGCGGGCAGCATCAGAAATTTCCATTTATTCTTTAATGCCCAGCGGATTATAGGTTCGTAGTAATGAATCAGAAGCAGCATAATTGCAAGAATCAGTGCTACAGTCGCTGCAACAAATGCAAAGTTTGCAAACACGCTGTTATGCGCTCCAAGAGGAAGCCATTCACTGGCGAGATACCACAAGGCAAACAGCACTGTTACGCCAATATTTATGTATCCGGGATACTCTTTCCTGGTGTCAGGCCACAGGTGCTCAAGCAGGTTATTAATGCCAATGGCAATCAACACAATGGCAATCCATGAGTGCCAGAGTATAATGAAAATGATGCCTGCGCAAATAATGCATGCATTCCATATCCTCTTTACCTTCTTTGTGTCAATGCGGATATTAAAGAGTATGTGCATCAGTGTGGGCAATACTATTATTCCCAGAAGGAAGGCAGAGATGAGCGCAAAAGTCTTTGTAAAGGCAAGCGGTCTGAACAATTTTCCTTCGGAGGCCTGCATCGCAAATACGGGGAGAAAGCTGACTATGGTTGTTGCAATGGAAGTCACTACCGCAGCCCTTACTTCAGTTGTTGCATCGTAAATGACTCCGAGTAGTTTTTTACCTCTTATACCATTGTTCTCAGGCATCTCAAGATGCCTGAGGATATTTTCAACGTCAATAATCCCGATATCCGCCATCACCCCGATGGCGATAGCAATCCCTGAGAGTGCCACTATGTTTGCATCAACGCCAAAGAAGTGCATCATTATGAAGGTCATCAGGACGCCAATTGGTAGTAGTCCGGCAACTATTAACGATGCCCTCATGTTTAAAACCAGTATGATGATCACAATTATACTTATCAGTATTTCATGTGATAGTGCCGACTCAAGTGTACCGATCGTCTCTTTTATCAGGCCTGTGCGATCATAAAACGGCACAATAGTAACTTTTGATACTGTTCCGTCAGCCAGTGTCTTTTGTGGCAGACCGGCGTCAATATCTTTAATTTTTTCCTTGACACTATTGATTACATCAATGGGGTTGGAGCCATACCTTGCAACCACCACGCCACCCACTGCCTCAGATCCTCCTTTGTCGAGCCCGCCTCGTCTTGTAGCAGGTCCGAATGATGTCATTGCAATGTCTCTGATTCTTACAGGCACATTATTTCTGACTGCAACGACTGATGACTCAAGATCATCAAGAGTTTTGACATAGCCTATTCCCCTTATAATATACTCTACCTTGTTGAGCTCAATTGTCTCAGCACCAATGTCGAGATTACTTTTGCTGACGGCATTCATAACATCCATTATTGAAACGTCATAAGCCTTTAGTGCTTCAGGGTTTATATCAACCTGGTACTCCTTAACAAATCCGCCTACTGACGCAACTTCAGAAACACCCTGTGCGGTTGCAATACCATATTTCACATAAAAATCCTGTATTGTACGAAGCTCCTGCGGATCCCATCCTCCGGCAGGTTTACCTGTTGCAGGATCACGTCCTTCAAGGGTATACCAGAATATCTGGCCCAGCGCTGTTGCATCGGGCCCGAGAGTTGGTGTTACCCCCACGGGTAGTGTTCCGGGAGGAAGCGAATTAAGCTTTTCAAGAATCCTTGACCTCGTCCAGTAGAAGTCAGCCTTGTCGTCAAAAATTATATATATAAACGACATCCCGAACATTGAAGTGCTCCGTATAGTCCTCACATCGGGTATGCCCAATAATGCTGTGGTTAACGGATATGTTACCTGATCCTGTATGTCTCTGGGTGATCTGCCCATCCACTCAGTTGCTATTATCTGCTGATTGTCACCTATATCAGGGATTGCATCCACAGGAACGGGATCACGCGGCAGAGCTCCTGTATTCCAGCTAAATGGCGAGTAAACAATTCCAAAAATGACAAATAAAACCAGAAATATGAAAGTTACAAGCCGGTTTTCAAGGAAGTATTTTACCAGTCTGTTAAACATAAATAAACCTGTTATTTTAACTGAAAGTACGAATAAATATTCCGGTGAGAAAAAAATAATTAAACCGGTATCACAACAATAAGAAGTGTTCCCACATTAAAGTGTAATGCCGGTTGAAATTTTTAAGTCAGACGATTAATTTCTGTCATATCGGCAACACTGTGGCAGAGCATTATAGACTTTGTTGTCTGCTTTATACTTTTCAGTATCGTGACCTACCTCGGCCAGTTTTTTGCTGAATTTATCCACGCTGTATTTTGCAGGATCATATGTGACAGTCAAAATCTTAGTCTTCTGGTCCCATGATGCTGATGTTGCTCCAGCATCTTTAACTGCTGTCTCAATACGTGTCTTACACATATCACAATTTCCCCATACTTTAAATGAATCTGTCTTGGTCAGCGCCTTCTGAGTCTGTGCCTGGGCTGTCTGACTGATTGCAAATCCGGTAAGAAGTGCAACAACCAAAAATAACTTAAGTGATTTCATCTCAATTTGATTTATGTTAAACAAAAATATACATCTAAAGACACTTATGCTTCTATAACAATTGAGCCGTTCTTTTGATCAGCATAAAACTGATTAATGAAGCACTACAGGGGGGATGGACAGATATTCTGTCATAGTCCTCTGCCCGGGATATACAAAAATACCGCCAATCAGGCTTTTGCCTGTGACGGTATTTCAGAAAAAATATTTCTGTGTTTTTAAGGAAACAGCTTATTTACTAGTTATGATTACATTGGTGACCACCATCATGGTGATGATCATTATGTTGCTGGCAGCTGCTTCCGCTGTCAGCGACGGAGCCTGAAAGAAATTGTTTAACCACTTCTGTTGCGTCACCGGAACAGCCGCGTATGACTTCAATGCCGCTTCTGCCTAAAACATTAATTGCCCCGTCACCTATTCCTCCTGCAAGCATAATTGTTACCCCGTCTGCTGCAAAAACAGTTGCAATGTCTGATTTACACCCGCAGCCCTGAGGGGATGCAATATTCCTGATGTTTGTTATTTCATTATTTTCTGACACTGAATAGACATTGTATGATTCGCAATGTCCAAAATGGGAATCAATATTATTTTCACGTGTTACCGGTACTGCAATTTTCATCTTATAGCTTATTTTTTTGTTGTTGTAATCTTAAAATCTGGCTGACTCATAATTGTCTTTTTGACTTTGCATAATTCTGCCACATTGATAACAGATGCAACGTATTTGTCAGGGAAACTTTCAGGCAGAATTATCTCCAAATCGATATTTGTCGGGAGGCCCGTCTCTTTGTTATACTTTGAGCTCTGAATGATTTTTATTCCTTCTGTTGGGATATTGCGGTTGTCGCAGAATGATTTAACATAGATTCCCGCACATGTTCCTATAGATGCAAGGAATAGTTCGAATGGAGCCGGCGCCGAGTTTTCACCGCCTGCATCAACAGGTTGATCTGTTCTGATAGTGTGACCATTTATATGCGCTGTGATCACTTTCCCTCCGTCAAATGTAATTTCCATATTATTAGTCAATTAATTTATTTTAATGAGTTCATTATCATTGAAGACAGGGCAGTCTTTACATTTGAGATGGTTCTCAATACCCTGAATGAGTTTGTAACATCTTTTACATCTGTACCACTCTTTATCCAGCTCATAGTTTCCACCCTCAATAATTACTGCTTTACCTTCAACAAATGATTTTGCTATTTGTTTCAGTGCCTTATTATAAATACGCGTGAAAGTAGGCCTTGAAACATTCATATTGGTAGCAGCCTGTTTCTGAGAAAGCTTATCGTAATTGACCAGCTTTATACTTTCGTATTCTTCAAATGTCAGGATAACGGGGTCAATTTTACATGCTGGCATCCCAAAAGGTTTAAACCCCTTCATCTTAGGCGGGATACTTATTCTCCTGCTTTTTTGTGGCCGTGGCATTTTTTCTTTCCTTGAGGGTTCGCTTAATGTCGGGATAAATGATATATCCAAAATATACTGCCGACAAAACTAAAACTATTTTACCTGCAATACAAAATGGCCCACAATAATAATTTTCTCCCGGACCGAACAGACATGACGCACAACCCAATATCACCATGAGCATATAATCACCAAAGAGAATAAGCGGAAGCACCAATAATACTTTTGTGACAAGTGACGTTTTCATATGCGTTTGTTTTAAATATGAACCTACGTTCATAATGCAAATATAATGAACCTACGTTCATAATGCAAAAAAAATTTGATTACCGCCTTGTTTTCAGAGATTGATAGAAACAAAAGTGGTTGGAAGACAATAGAATAGTAATGAGAACAGCCAGATATTTTATTTTGCAGGCAGGAATATTATAAAAAGATCAGATGTTTGTTTTTTAACCTCTTTTACTGACCTCTGTCAGAGCATCGTGTTTAAGGAGCAGAATATTTTTATCATGCAGTTCAAGCAGACCGTCTTTTTCAAAACTCTTTAACAGCTTTACAGCACTCTCAGTTGAAATACCTGCAAAATCAGCAATGTCTTTTCTTGAAAGCAGCTGAAAAATCTCTTCGTTTTCTTCCTTAAGGCTGTCAATGTAAAGCAGCGTATCGGCAAGCCTGCCATTCATCTGTTTATACATAAGGTTACGGACGTTATTCAGCAGGTTTGCGTTCTGCTCACAGTACCGCTTGATTAATAAGAATCCGAACTCTCCGTTTTGTTTTACAAGACTGGCTATAGTCTCTTTTTCAATCAGAAAAGCCTGGCAGTCTGTTATGGCCACAGATGAGTAATTGAAAATGTTTTCATGAAAAACAGCTGATAAACCGACAAATTCTCCCGGTTTTATTATCCTGAGGTTGTAGTTTTTTGTCCCTTCACCTTCAATATACTGTTTTGCCAGCCCTGAGATCAGGAACAGAACATATGTTGCAAATGCACCCTGCTTGGTAAGGTTGTCTCCTTTTCGAAAGAACACCTGAGTCTTGCTACCCCTTACCATTTCAGCTTCGTCTGAATTAAGGTTATGAAAACATGGTGCCTGTATATCGCACATGTACTCTTTGTCAGTTTCCAATATCGTTTTCATACTTATGTAAGGGTTGTAAAGGTGCAAAGTTAATTTAAAACAATAAAAAAGTTGTGTAAGTTCAATGTGAAGGTTGTTGCATAGGAGGTTAATTCTCTTTACACGCTTTGAATAACGATATAACTTTGTATCGTAAATGGAAACCAAAAGTTATGTTATAAACATGTTTAATTAATTTTCGTGAGCGGCTGTTGATGTGAACAATATCAGCGCCTGCCGGTTATGAGTATTTAAACGGTTATGAGTAAAAAATAAACAGTAGAAATGAAAAGAAAAATATTAATAGCAGGAGTGGGTATTATATTTCTTGGAGGCCTGATTCTGGCTGCCAGACCAAAAAGCAGCAGCTCAGCATCTGAAGCAGGAGAGAAGAGCGTTATTATCTTAAATGAAAACAATTTTCAGAGCGAACTTAAAAACAGGGTTGTGCTTGTTGATTTCTGGGCCAGCTGGTGCCCCCCTTGCAGGATGATGGAGCCCGTTATTGAACAGGTTGCTACAGGATCAAAGGGATTTGCCTATGTGGGTAAAGTAAACGTTGACGAGAACCAGTCACTTGCAATGAAATACCAGGTGCAGAACATTCCTACGACAATCATTTTCAAAAACGGCAAAGAGGTGAAACGATTTGTTGGGGTGAACAGTAAAGAGTTCCTCATCCAGCAGATGAAAGAAGCAAAATAATAAAATATGAAGGGCAATTTTAATACTCTGATTCAGGATAACCGACCGGTGATAGTTGATTTTCATGCTTTGTGGTGCGAGCCGTGCAAGATGCAGTCGCCGATACTAAAGGAGGTTGCATCTGAGATGGGTGAAAAAATAAAGGTCATGAAAATTGATGTTGATCAGAACCCTGAAATAGCTGACAGGTATGATATCAGGAGCGTTCCTACATTAATGATTTTCAAAAACGGGGAGAGCATTTACCGGCAGTCGGGCGTTCACACCAGACCTCAGTTGATGGAGGCAATTATTAAATACATTTGAGAGCCTTCTTTACCAATATGCTGTCCCTGGCGGGACAGACAAATTCTCGTTTGTACATTTTGCTACCAATATGTCGTCCCTGACGGGACGTGATATAATGTTTTGCCCATTGCCACCATTATGTTGTCCATGACAGGACGGGATTTTTCAATTAAATATGTCCCGCCAGGGACAATATATCGGTAGTCCTAAAGGGATTTGATATAATATTTTACCCATTTGCCACCAATATGTCGTCCATGACGTGACGGGATTTTTCAATTAAATATGTCCCGTCAGGGACAAAATATCGGTAGTCCTGAAGGGATGTGATATAATATTTTACCCATTTGCCACCAATATGTCGTCCATGATGTGACAGGATTTTTGAATGAAATATGTCCCGCCAGGGACAATATATCGGTAGCATCGTGAATGTGAAAATGATAATCCGTGCCGTAGGTACGGAACAGACATTTATCAATTCAGGTATTTATATTATAATCGGAATAATCAATGTCAGTTGGTTTGAAAAGATAATTATTCTCATAATCAATTTCATTCTCATCCAGAAGCTCATGATATTCGTTTAAAAAGGTTTTATTTTTATGGTGAATCTCCTGGTTTATAATATACCGGATAACATTTTCCACATCTTTTTTGCTGTAGGAGAATGCGCCATAACCCTCCTGCCACGAGAATCTGCCATTTATCAGTTTTTTATTATTGATCCATTTGGAAGAGTCGCCCTTAATATCCTGCATCAGATCTGATAGCGATTGCGAAGGTCTTAACCCGAACAGAATGTGGATATGATCAGGCATACCACCAATAGTTAGCAATTTGTGATTGTTATTTTGCACAATGCCGGTAATGTATTTGTATAATTCATCTTTCCATCGGTTTGAAATTATGCATTCACGGTTTTGAACTGTAAAAACAGCCTGTATGTGAATTTGTGTATATGTATGTACCATGATATTAATTTATTAGGTGTTACACATGTATTTTAAAATGTAATTTATTTCGGATTTTACCAATATTCTGTCCCTGGCGNGACAGACGATTCTTCTTTTATACGTTTTTCTACCAATATGTCGTCCCTGGCGGGACGTGATATATTATTTTGTTCATTTTCTACCAGTATGTCGTCCCTGGCGGGATGTGATATAATGTTTTGCCCATTGTTACCAATATGTGGTCCATGACGGGACAGGATTTTTGAATCAAATATGTCCCGCCAGGGACAAAATATCGGTAGTCCTGACGGGATGTGATATAATGTTTTGCCCATTGTCACCAATATGTGGTCCATGACGGGACAGGATTTTTGAATCAAATATGTCCCGCCAGGGACAAAATATCGGTAGTCCTGACGGGATGTGATATAATGTTTTGCCCATTGCCACCAATATGTCGTCCATGACGTGACGGGATTTTTCAATTAAATATGTCCCGCCAGGGACAATATATCGGTAGCATCGTGAATGCAAAAATGACAATCCGTGCCGTAGGTACGGAACAGATATTTGTTGCACATCTGTTATTTTTTATTTATCCCGAACCAGGCATAAAGGGCACCGGCCAGAACACCCAACCACAACTTGCCCATTTCATTTAATGTTCCATAGACGTCAGGGCATTTTATAACACCAACATAAAATGTTGCCAGCCCCAGAAAGATCCATACACCAATATAGATCCAGACCATTGTTTTCATCATATTTTTGCCATAACTCAGGCTCATGGCTCTTACCTGCTCTACCGGGGCCTGCCCCGGTGACGACAGTGCAAGATTACCGATGACAACCGCTGATATAACCCCGCCAAGAAGATTGACTACCCATCCCAGGTTTGAATTTGCAACATACGTACCTGACTCCGGGCCCCAGTTTAATACAGAAAGAATAACACTTCCGAGCGCAAATACATAAATCAGCAGTAAAAGGCATGCAATCACGCCCATAACAATTTCACGCGCTTTTGAATCCATAATACACCTCTCGTTTGGTTTATACTGAAATCATAAGAAAACATTCGAATGGAGCATTTCTATTGCATTGACTATATCAAAGTTACGGATGACAAAGGAAGGATGTCAAATTTATCAATAGAAATTTCAATATTAAAGTGAATTATTTTTCGTTTAATGTTTCTTTCACTTCAATACTATGCACAGGTCGTTAACCCATCTGATGTGTGATGGTAAGATTAAGTCGGTTCATTCAGCATCTGATAAAAAGAAAGGCTGCCATAACAGGCAGCCTTTTATTTTTCATTTTATTTCAAAAAATGTTTTTGTATTATTCCGGGGGAGGTTGGTATGTGCATTTAAACTGGCTACACATTTTTTCCCATTTCATAGGACTGACTCATCGCCTTACTTCCTTTTATATCTCCTATGTTCCAGGCTCCTGCACCGTATATAATGCCTTTTTCTTTGGCTCCATCAAGGCAGTAGGTAAACCCTCTGAACTCTTCGATGGTTCTTTCCATTGCCTGTTGGTTGTTATCGGCAGCAGTCATAATGAAGTAAAAATCTTTATCATTTATTTCAGTATAACGTGAGCAGGTTCTGTCAATCAGTGTTTTCATCTGGCCACACATGGTGTAGAAATATACCGGAGTAGCCATTACTATTGCATCAGCAGCAATCATTTTTTCCAACAACTCAGCCATATCATCTTTCTGAGGACATGGCTTATCCTTGTTGATGCATGTGCCACAACCGGTACAGTAATTTATTTTTTTGTCTTTCAGGAAAATCTTTTCAGCCTGATTGCCGGCCTCTTTAGCCCCTGAAACAAACCTGTCGCAAAGCAGGTCAGAGTTTCCACCCCGACGCGGGGATGAAGACAATACTAAAATGTTCTTACTCATGTTAAAAATTTACTTTATTCATTAAAACTCAGAAAACAACTTTTGGATTACTGGAAACGGATTATTTAATCATATTTATTTGGCGAAGCCATTTAATGACATCATTCTTTGCACTTCTCACATTACTGCCCCTGACAGGAAGTCCTTCCAGAACAGTTGACGCGGGGCAAAGCTTTTTTATATCAGAAACGCTGTGCCCCATGCCACTGCCTTCATGGGTCATAAAGGGTATCACAGTTTTACCTGACAAATTATATTGAGAAAGGAAAGTAGCCACTGGCGGAGCAATTGTAGCCCACCAGTCGGGTGAACCAACAAAGATCACATCATATGGTCCGATGTTGTTTATTTTTGTTTTCAGCTCGGGCCTGTAGTTTGCATTTATTTCTTTCTTTGCCTGATTAACAACTGCTTGATAATCTTCAGGATAATCATTTACTGGTTTAATCTCAAAAATGTCTCCATTTGTGGCATCTTTAATATACTCTGCTATGACACGGGTGTTACCGCTGTGAGAAAAATATACCACCAGTATTTTCTTTGATGGTGTTGATGTTTGTGCTTGTAAATTCATACAGATAAGCAATATTGAAATTATGGTTGATAAAAAGATTTTTATTTTCATTTTTACTCCTTTCCTGACATATAAATTTTAATACTGCAAAATTGACCCGAATATTTGGTTCAATACTTATATAATTTACGGGTATTTGTACCATAATTACCTATTTGAATTATCATATTGAAATAATGGAGTAGCGCCATATTTTACTTCATAAAAGCAATAAATAGCTATGGATGAGATAATAAGGCATAGGAGTACGTTCATTACAACGCATAAAATATACAGATAACTTTTTATCAACCGGTCATATTTAGCAGACAGCAAATGAATATGACAAGTCAGAGAAGCCACTCACATTTTGATTGCCTTCATCCAGGTGCTTAGGCAGCCTGTTTAAAGAACCTTATTGTATTTGAAAAAGAAGGTTGTCAGATGATGTATAGTCTATCTGCAAAAACTTAATTAGCAGGCGTTTCAGTTGTCTGAGAATGCTCCAGTGTTGCTTTATAGTTGCTTATTTTCACCCAATAAATGATCCAGCACACAAATGAGGGAAGGGCAGTCAGGAATCCTATAAATGGAATTATGCTGCAACATTCAAGGATGCAGTATGCCATACCAATCCCGCTTCCCGGTCTGTCTTCGTCTGCTTTAATGTTACGTTGCTGAAATTCAAGCTTCAATGAGTCGGCAATGGCGTTGACAACAATGAACTGCCACACCACTCCAAACAAAGGGATAAGGCATAGCCAGACCTGGCCCGGCTGCATTTTTCTGTTTTCAAACTTCACCTGTTTAAGTGTGTTTTGCAGTGTAATAAAATAAAAAATTGTCGGAAGAAGTAATATCCCAAACACTACAAGAACGATCAGCATGATTTCTATAACTCCAAGATGTCCCATGATTTATAATTTTTATGATTTTATAGTTAATAAATAGCTCCAGATTTTTTATTCTTGTTAAAAGAAATTTCTGGTACCTGTCAGATGCGGCAGGGGAAACTTCCTAACAGGTATATGTAAAATTTTAGTTTGGCTGTCTCTCCCTTATTGTTTGCCTTGTTATCTTGCCCCATTTTTTAAGCACATCATCTGTCCAGTTTCCATAGGACGAAGCCCGGGGTATAAGCATAGAACAAGATTCGTCTTTGTCGGATACAGACCACACAATCCAGCTTATCTTTTTATTTTCCATCCAGTTGATATACTGGTTCCATTCTGTTTCATCAATGGGCCCGTTGCCGCTTGCTTCCGTACCTGCGCATTCCGAAACGAATATTGGGATTCCTTTTGCGATGGCATCATCAGTGCGGTCACGGAGCCATTGTTTATGTGTTCCGGCATAAAAGTGCATAGTATACATTATGTTTGTTTGCCCCATGATGGGGTTGGCAGCAACAGAATCTATATCCTGATCCCATCGTGGAGAACCCACCAGAATAATGTTCTCTTTATCAATTGCCCTGATAGTTCCAATAACCTGCTCTGAGTATTCCTTCACCTCTTTCCATGAATAGTAATCCGGTTCGTTCCATATTTCGTAAATTATATTTGGGCAATCTTTGTATTTCTGAGCCATCATCTCAAAAAACTTTTTTGCCTCTTCGGTATGTTTTTTATGGCTGTGAAAATCAATCAGCACATAAATGCCATCTTTTATAGCACCTTCAACAACATTATTTACACATTGCAATGCAAACTGTGGGTTTTCAAGATAGTTATCCTCAATAGCTACTCCCATGGAAGCTCTTACAACGCTGCATTTCCAGTCTTTTACAAGCCAGTCAACAGCTTTCCTGTTGTAAAAACGGGGCCACAGATTGTGCCAACCGAAACTCACCCCGCGAAGAATCACGGGTTCGCCTTTTTCATTGACAAGTTGGGTGCCTTCAACCCTCAAATGGCCATTTACAGCCACGGGCGAATTCTTAGGTGCCCTGAACGAACACATCATCCCGATGATGATCCCGAAGAATAGTATGTGTCTGAGTGTTTTCATTTTGTTCTCTATAATACTATAAAGATATTATTTATTGTGAATTGACAAAATCAGGACTACCTTAAAAAGTCGTATGTGCGCTTGTGCCAATATGCAGGTAATTTAATAGGCCTGTTCAACGATTGGTGTCATTACCAGATATATGGAATTATTCTGTACCTGGTTTTCTCAGAGTATTCAGTATAACCTGTTAGTTCATTCTTTAAGGTTTTATCCTCAAGGAATGTCCGGATTATATTCAGAGTGATTGAGAAACTTACAGGTATTATGCTCCATAATGAGCCAAAAAGCAGTGGAAAACCTATGAACTGAATTATAAAACCCAGGTAAGCAGGGTGTCTGACAAATCTGTAAAGGCCGGTATCGCAGACTACATGTGAACGGTCCTTTTGTATTCTGACAGTACTGGAGAAAAACTTATTTTGTTTTTGTGCAACAAGAAATAGGACCTGGCCTGTGAATGTAAGGATAATACCCGCTATACATAAGCTCACGTGAAAGTCGGGTGACCAGTGATAACGACCTGAATCAAGACCGGCAACTACATACATTGAGATTGTCATAAGGAAGGATAATCCCAGGATTGCTTTATCCCAGGTTTTTGTACCATCTCCCGGCTTTGATCGTTCTGCTGACAATGCGGGATCAATCCGTAAAAAAGTGTAATTCAGAATAAATGTGATAAGACCTATTGCAACATAAATAAGTCCCTGGGTGTAATCAATTCGTCCTGCACTGATGAAAATGATTGCATAGAACAGCAGGGTGCCGGAGAGGTGTTTAAATAGATAGCCGGTTTTCATTCTATTGTGCATTTTTTGTTAATTCCTGACTTCACAGGTATTGTATTCCGGGAATTTTTGTTTTGTTCTTTTTAAAATCTCAATCCAAATGTTTTTGCAAGAACGCAATGCACTTTAAAAGTAGAAAAGAAAATGATTTGTTGTTCCGGCTTTGAACAAAAACTATTATTGCGCCCTGGCCGGGGCTTATATTGTGTCGCGTTTTCAGAGCGCCAGGTTGTTGGCTAAGAATTGATCAGCCATGCGTTTTTAAAGTTGCTATTTCGCGACTAGCAATAGCATATACCGGGTGTTTGGTTATGCAGCTTCATTTAACAATATTATCAGCATGTCTTTCTTTTTTATCGAAATAGTAACAAATCAAAAGTCCAATTGAATATGATAAAATGTCAAATGGATCAAAAGTCCCGGATATTATTCCTGTTGGCCAGAATAAGGTCTTGAATTCTGTAATGACACCGACAAGTAAAATTGAGATCAACGCTCTTTCAGGCGAGATGCCAAACCAGTCACCAAAAATTAAAACTTTTGGTATTTTTCTGTCTTTTGCAGAAGGTCTTCTTATTTGAATATAGAACCATGCAGGGAAAGTGATGTCAGATAAATAATTAGTAATAAATCCACCCTTTATTCTCATCATGAATAAAATTGCTCCTGACACCCAACAGGCCAATAGTATATATGAAAAGGCTTTCCAGTAGTTATTCATTTACTAATTGTAATAGTAATGTTGATTGTCCTGTAAAATAGTGTAGTTGTCCCTTCAAAACCTGAATCTGTTGCAATTATTAACCAAATCTCCCCATCAGAATTTGATTGTAACTCTTTGATGTTATTTATATTATTTCGGTTTATTAGCATAAATGGGGTTGGAAAGTTTTCCGAGACTCCTATTTTACCCAATACCTGAAATACTTCATTGGAGAGCCCTGATTGTAACCTTGATTCAAAATTCGGTCTGTAATAATTTTGGTTATCGATTGTATTAACAGGTTCATAATTGATTCCGCCCGCACTTAAATACTTTTTTTAATTTCTGCTATCAGAGGTAGTGCCTTATCCAAATCCGATTCATTTATGTAGAGATCGGTAAATGGAGTGGATACTCCCAGAAAAGCTTCAGAGGAATCATTTTTAATAAGAGAGGTTATTCCTTCCTCTTCTAATCTTGATTTTAAAAGTATCACTGTGCCTTCCGGTCCATAAAATACTTTTATAAGGTCATTTGATTTTGCCATAGGATTTAAGTTTTATTTAAAGTTCGGCAATTATTCTAATAGTTGGATAGAAAAACCAAGTCTCTTCTTGTGTCATTCATAACCAGCCTCTGTCATGGCGGTGCCTGGTTGTTCTGAAATTACAAACTGTTGCGCAGTAAGCAGAGGCATCAGCTGATCAAAACACTTTATGGGCCCACTTTTAAGTTCATACTGGCTCAAATCAGAATGCAATATCAGTATTGTTTGTATGTTGCAGACAAACGTTTTTCTATTAGCTAAGAATTAAATACACAATCAGAAGTGCTCAGGTCAGAATTATCATGCCTCTTTTTATTGTGAGCGATCCCTTATCAAGTTTCACGAAAAGTTGAAGATGATTATAAAACTTCGCTTACATCTGAACGGATAGAAGAGAGATCATCGAACCTAACCGCCTTTTCTGCCACACCGCATTTTATTGCAAGTATTAAAACCACTCTGTACAAATCACTACTTAATTTTTGTAAAATCAATCTTAATGATTACGTTTGTAACATAAAGGTTACATAAAGATAACCTAGAGTTACATTTTAAAATTTAAAATTATGGAAACTATTTTGATTGAACAATTAGACAAGGCAAGGTATAACCTTATTAAATGGCTGACTGTTGGCTGGACCATTTGGTACGGTACATTTATCACAAAGAACCTTATTAATAATAAATTTATTGTTTGGTTATTAATGATTGTCGGGTTTATTGGTTGGATACTGTTTTTAGTAAATCTTGCCAAATACACGAAGCTTGGCAAAAAAATCAATTCAGATAATAAGCTAAAAGAAGCATTAAATAATGAAATGCATAAGTTATATAAATACAAATCTTCATTTTGGGGTTTTTGTACTGTTATTGCGACAAATAGTATCTTTTTGTTGATTTTATTCTTTCATCAGATATCAGCTGTACTTGTTTGTGAGCTTACGCTATTCATTGGTATATTATCTTCTTTAATTGCAATATTAGTATACAATAGAGAATAATATGGGAAATTGTGAATTACGGAATCAGATAAAGGTTCAGCGTGCGATAAAAAACATAACTCAGGATGAACTTGCCGCAAAGATTGGCGTGACAAGGAAAACTATTAATACAATTGAAAACTGTAAATATGTTCCTTCAACAATTTTAGCAATCAGGATGGCAAGATATTTTGAGATTAAGGTCGAAGAATTATTTGAATTGTTTGAAGAATAAATGCTGACTTTACTTTCCTGTCTTCTCAATTCACTTTTTGGATTTTGATAAGTTTTCTTTTACTCTGAATTCAACAATTCTTCCAATCAGTTCAAAGGGTATGGGCTTGTCAAGAGGAAACTGGACAGAGCCTTTTCCTTGCTTGTATTTTGAAAGTTCATCTTTAAACTCAGCATGTCCGGTTGGTGTCGCATAAAATCCAATATGCTTTTTAAATCCCGAGAAATAAACCAATGGTTTCCCCTTTATCTTGTAGGCAGGCATCCCATAGGCAATACTTTCAACCACTTCCGGTGCTTTCTCTATTATTATTGCACGGATTTTATTCAGAATTGGCTGAATGTCTTTCGGGAAAGTTTTTATGTACTCGTCAACAGATTTAAAATCGGTCTTCATTATTTATATGTTTGATCAATGGTTCTTTACAATAGGTGCCGGAAACTTATACTTTTACTTTTTATGCTGATATTATTGTACGGTCAAATATCGAATTTGAAATATAGTCAATTGCTTTGCTGAACCGGTGGCAATGCTGATGAATGCTGGTAAATGACCTTCCATTGATTATAGATTTTGCTGAAGATGAAAGTAATGCCAAACTTGTCTATTTTTAGCTGTTCGCCTGACACCAGCGTCATCTCAAACTTACCCAGCCAACTGCATATGATTATGTTACCGGGCAGAAATCTGAAATCGTCAGAAATGGGGGTGACTTTCAGGGAGGAAAGAGATTTAAACCACGCAGCATTATGATTCTTAGCCTCCTGGAAACCTGTCTTCGAACCATCGGTAGTGAAAAATATGAGGTCAGATGAGTTCGAATATGACTGGAAAAGAGCTTCAACGTCCATCTTCTCAAGGTTATGAATGATTACACTAACGGCCTCTCTGATCTCTCTCTTTGTTGTCTCCTGCTGCTGAGGAGTCATTTGTACAGATTCCTGACCTGCACATCTTAAAGAAAAGAATAGAGCCAACATAATGAAGGTAATTGTTTTCATGGCGGCCTCCTTTTATTTAATATACCAGATGTATGTTATTTTGTAATTTTCTTAAGCGCCCCAGTTAAGACGGAAATTTTCACCTAAATCGAAGACAAAATCCTTGACTTTGATTACTTTCCCTCCTTTAAGACTAATGACACTTACACCACTGTTTTGTCCCTCTCGTCCAGTCTTGTTAGTAAGGTATATATTCCAGTGGACCATAAATACATTAGTCCCGGTAAAAGCAAAGATTTTTGTTGCTGCAATTTGCTGTACATCGAAAAAGATCTTTGGGTATTGTTCAAAGAACTTTCGACACCAATCAGAAACAGCGGGTTTTCCATCATAAGTGCCACTCCCCCACATTTCTCCCGGATATGTTAATGCTCCAATATCACTCCATGCAGACATGAACCCTTCCAGGTCGTGGTTACTTAAAGCCTGAAATGCTCTGCGTACGGCTTTTCTTGCTATGATTGTTCCGATCATGATAGTTTGTATTAATTGTTTTGAACTGTTATCTGTCTGTTTTAATCATTTGAAGAATACATTAAAATTACATCCGGGGGGTAAATCAGGCGTCATTTTTCCTTCTGTTTAATTGCCTGTCTGTCATGGCACTTAACGTCATAAATCAAACAAAGATACCCTATAGAAAATCCAAAGTCAACCTTTTGGAGGTTTAGGTTGCATATGATTCACTGTTATTTAAAATTAATTCATGCCGTCACAGGGCAATGCCCAGTGAATATGCCATACATACAAATATGAGCCCCGACGGGGCGCAAAATCAGTGTAGCTGTCCTTTTGTGTATGCGTTGTAAGCCATTTGCTGTATGGTAAGCCTGTAACCTTCTCCGGGTGTAGCCTCAAGATGATAATACAGTTGCCGCCTTACCAGGGCAATATTAAAATCCATGTTTTTAATTTCTGGTGACTTGGTTTTTATCTCCGTCGCAGCATTCTTAAATTCATTATAGGTTTTAAACGGAAGAACAACCACTTCTTCGATTGTTATTGTGTCTTTCACAATAGTCACTTCAGTAGTATAATTTCCGGAGCTTAGATTTGCCGGGATGGTAAGCAAGGTAGGCTTAAAACCTGCTAATGTAAAAAGCACGGTATCACCTGGCGTACTGATAATTGAAAAAGCGCCATGATCATCGCTTGCAGCTCCTCTGTGAAGTTTGAACGAGTAAATGCCTGCCTGAGGAACAGCCACGCCAGACTCATCTATTGTAAGGCCAGATATTTTAATGTTATGCATATCATCAGTCTTCTGACCACTGGCAACTATCCATGGCAAAACAACTAACGTGCATAACAAATGTCTTCGTTTCAACTTTATTCGGTTTTTGAAATGTGAGCAATGTAATAATAAATGCAGACTAAAGACTACTTAATCATACTAACCAAAGACTATGCCATAAAAATTAGAAGTACAGAAGCCATAAGACATGGACACCCTTCCCCCGTGCCGGGGGAAGGGTCGGGGATAGGGGCAGATTCTCGCCGGGGATAGGGCGCAATCAGGGGCAGCCCCTCGCCGGATAAAAGTCTGGTTTCAAGGCAGGATTACTCCGTGATCCTGGTGGGGGAAGGTGACTGAAAGAAAAAGCCTGTCACTCGCTTCGCTCGCTCACGGTCTTTTTTATTTTCCCCTCACTTATGACAGCGAGCTGTCAACGCTCGGTGAAAATAAAAAAGCCCGCCCCGCCATTCGGCGGGGGCAGGCTTTTTCTTTCGTCGGGGTAGCAGGATTCGAACCTGCGGCCCTCTGGTCCCAAACCAGATGCGCTAACCGGACTGCGCTATACCCCGTAATATTATAATTTAAAAGAACACCAGATGTGCTAGCCGCCCCGATCGCTATCGGGATGCGCTATACCCCGCTTGGTCCACCGTAGCTTTAGCGAAGGTGGATTTTTGATCGCATCATGCTCTCAAAAAGTGCTGCAAAATTATAAAGAGTTTTCGGATTCGCAACCCTAAGGCAACTTTTCTTTTTTAATTTTGAAAACACTTTGGCATTACTATTGTTATTCAATACAAAACAAAGACAATGAAAAAACATTTTCTTACTGCAGTGGCCCTGATGCTGGTTGGCATCGCGCCATTAATGGCCCAGAAATCGTTTTACGATTTTACTGTACAGACAATTGACGGTCAGCAGTTCAAACTCTCTGACCTCAAAGGAAAAAAAGTTATGATAGTAAATACAGCATCAAAATGTGGATTTACACCTCAGTATGCTGACCTTGAACTCCTGAACACCGCATATGGAGGCGATAAATTTGTTATAGTTGCTTTCCCTGAAAACAACTTCATGAACCAGGAACCGGGAACAAATGAGGAGATCAAAACCTTCTGTACATCAAAATATAATGTCACCTTCCCCCTTATGGCAAAGATATCTGTCAAGGGAGCCGACATGCACCCGCTTTACCAGTGGCTTACACAGAAAAGTCAGAATGGCGTTATGGATTCAGAGGTACAATGGAACTTTCAGAAATACCTCATTGATGAAAACGGTAAGCTTGTTGGCTATCTTAAACCTTCTGTGAAACCCCTTTCTGACCCTGTGATACTCTGGATCACAAAGAACCAGTTCACACAGGAGAAATAGATATATTATCAAAATCATTATACGCAGCTTTCCGGCTTAGGCAGGCCGGCAAGACGATAAGCGGTACGTAATGGCGCTCCGGGAAACATAGCGTAGAATTCTTTCAGCGTTATTATCCCGGAGTGATTTATATTGCGCAATGATACATTTTTATGTCTAAAATGGTTCTCACGCAGGTAACATAAAACCTCCATGTGCTTTGCGGTGAATTCAATCCCCTCTTCCCGGGCCATCTCAATGGCTATTTCACAGCTCCATTGAACAGGATCAATGAAATACCCTTCATCATCACAGTTTATTTCTTTACCGGCGTATTGCCTGTTAGTCATTTCATCGCTATTTTAGGGGTCATCAAAGTGCTCCCTTAATGAAGATGTCACAGGCAGCATCAATGAGAATGACTGCCTGCTCATGATTGTTTTTCACAGTTAGAATCCTGTCGTTACCTCTCAGAAGATTCATAAAAGTAACTGCAAGTACATCTGCAGGCTTATCGCTCCTGACAGAGCCAGCTTTTATTGCTTTCTTAAACCATGGGATCATTGTCTTAAGCTCTTCCTTGTTCAGCCTCTCCCTTAATCTTTCTATCCGATTATGGCTCTGTACGAAATCGCGCACCAAAAGAGGGTTTCTTCTTAACAGTGAGTTGATAAGGTTATATCTTTCATGGGCGTACTCACGCAGCACTTCTGAACAGTCACCGTCTTTTACCATGACATCCTTGAGAGCCTTGCAAATATGAAGAATCTCCCTGTCTACCACTACATTGTAAATCTCGGCTTTATCTCTGAAATACATATAGACAGTGCGTCTGCCTCTGCCAGCAGCAGTGGCAATTGCCTCCATAGTTGTTGCCCTGACACCGTTCACGGCAAACAATCCGGTAGCAACATCAACTATCAGTTTCCTTGTGTTTTCTCCTTTCACAGCTTTTTTTTAAGAGAAACTGTAAAAATATAAAAATCACCTTTATGTTAATCTGTGCAGTTATGTAATTTTAACCAAAATAAACTTATATGCGAAAAAGTCTGATCTTGATCACCCTGTGCATTTTTATGTTTCCCCTTTACGGGCAGGTTATCCTGAGAACGCCTCTCAGCCCTCGCCTCACAGGGTATGACATTAATGCAACCCTGGTTCCTGACAAACATATTGTCAGCGGATCGGTTAAGGCCTATTGGATAAACCCATCCAAAGCTGATGTCAGTGAAGCATTGCTTCACATGTATATGAATGCCTTTAAGAGCAATAAGACCGATATGTGTACCGAAGGCGATTGGTCTGCCGCAGGGAAGGAGGGATATGGATGGATACGGATAAAGACTATAAAAGACAAAAATGGAACTGACCTGCTTGGGAATATTCAGTACGTTCAACCTGATGACTCCAATATTGATGATCAGACTGTCCTTAAGGTAACTCTTCCTTATGCTGTAAAGCCCGGTGATACATTATGGCTCGATATGACTTTCGAGACAAAGCTGCCGTCTCCTATCCGGAGGACAGGGTTTAAAGACGACTATTATTTTGTTGGTCAGTGGTTTCCCAAATTTGGTGTGTATGAACCGGCTGGCATGAGACAGAGACCTGCCGACGGATGGAACTGCCATCAGTTTCACGAGAACTCGGAGTTTTATTCAAACCACTCGGTTTATAATGTTTCAGTAACAATGCCTGCCAACTATGTTGCCGGTTCGGGAGGGAAACTGATGAGTGAAACAAAGAACAGTGACGGGACAAAGACATTAACATGGCGCGCTGAAGATATCGTCGACTTTGCATGGACAGCATGGCCAGGCTACAAGGTGTTTACTGACAGGTGGCGCGACGTTGACATAACATTCCTTACCTCCCAGCCCAGGACGGACCAGGTCGAAAGACAGATCTCTTCTCTTAAGAATGCCCTTGAATATCTTGATAAAAATGTGGGGCCTTATCCCTGGCCGCATGTTACCTTTGTTGACCCTCCAACTATTGGAGCCGGGGCCGGGGGAATGGAGTATACCACACTGTTTACCTCAGCCTCGGGCGATCATGTACCTGATGAACTCCGTATGCCTGAGATGGTCACCATTCATGAGTTCGGTCATGCTTATTTTATGGGTATTATGGCAAGCAATGAGTTTGAGGAACCATGGCTCGATGAAGGCGTCAACTCCTTCTGGGAACAGCGTATTGTTGATCATTACTATGGAAATGGTTACGGGTTATTGACGTTGCCTTTCATAAGATGCTCCGATCTTGGGTTCAGCAGACTTCAGTATGTCTCAGACAGAAGCCGCACGGCAGCAACAAATGACCTCTGGTCGTGGAACTACCCTCATGGAACATATGGTGTCATGTCATATTCAAAAACCGCAATGTGGCTTCACACCCTCCAGGGATTGACAGGTGAGGAAACAATGGACCATATCTTCCGCGAATATTACAGGAGATGGGCCTTTAAACACCCTTCCGGAAAGGATTTTATTGACGTTGTGAATGAGGTGGTAAAAAAGGATCTGGGTAACAAATATGGTCAAGACATGAACTGGTTCTTTGACGAAGTGCTTTATGGAAGCGGGATCTGTGACTATTCTGTGGTTGGCATTTCAAATAATAAGACTACCGGATACAGGGGAGTTGTTATTGAAGGTGATTCTATAAGGATTGAGAAACCTGACAGAAAATCAGATACTCTTACCTGTTCAACCGTAAAGCTTGAGAGACCGGGCGACATAGTCATCCCTGTTGAGGTCCTGATCCATTTTGATAATGGCGATGAGGTGCGTGAACAATGGGATGGCAAAGCCAGAACAAAAGACTATGTGTTCAATGGAATACATGAGGTTCAATGGGCTGAAATAGATCCTGACAACAAGGTTCCGCTTGATGTTAACCGCGTAAATAACTCCTATACCTTGAAAACAAACAAAAAGGCAGCCAGGAGGATGATGGACAAATATGTCACCCTGATGCAGCTGATGATTTCAACAATAACCCTGTAATAAAAATGAACATGAAAATATTCAGTGCTGTGACAAAGGGAGCCGTTAAGTCGGCTAAATCATATAGCCTGGCCATTACCGCATGGCTGATCACTTTAATAATGATATGGAGCGCTTCATTAATACTTAGGGCAGGTTTTAACTCATTGCTTGGAAAGAGCATGATTTCGGACTCATTGCTGGGAGGTTTCGACCTCAGCATCCTTGGAGATCTGGGATACAGAATTGCTCCTTTCATTTCCAGTCTGACCCTTACTACTGTTTTCTTATTAGTATTCGGGGTCCTTTTAAATGTCTTTTTTGCAGGTGGATTTTTCGGGAGATTTACCTCTGAAGATCCTGACTTCATGATTTCTGATTTCTTCAAGAACGCAGCCCGCTACTTCTTTCCGTACCTGGGAGTAGCAGTTGTTGTTGCTGTGATGATTCTTCTTTGGGGAGGAATTGTGCTTGGCCTGCCGCTTATTCTTACAGGTGCTGCTTCGAAGGGAACTGCAATGATGAGGATACTTATGAAGATACTGGGAGTAATATTTATTCTTGGAATGCCGATACTGTTACTTGTTGTTGATAATGCACGCACATGGATGGCTTCTACAGGCATCCGCAGGATGTTCAGGGCAGTAGGGGCGGGCTTTAAGGCTACTTTTAAAAAGTTCCTGAAAAACTATATTTCTGTATTTATGGTGATGATAACCAGTATTGTACTTTCAGTACTTATTGTCTGTCTTTTAAAGAATTCGGTTCCTGAAAAAGGAACTATGATTTTTCTCTTCTTTATACTTACCCAGGTGATAGCTCTTTTAAAGGTCTGGGTCAGGACATGGCGATATGCCACTGTCACTGAATTGGTATCTGAGAAAAATCAATACTAAAATATTAATATCCATTATTTTACTTCCGTCTGCCCCGACATTCCACGGGGCAGATTTTTTTAGGTATAAATACCACATTTAAATAGGCTTTTGACAGGTACTTCAATAGAGGGGGGTAAGATAACTTTGAGCTTCCTAAATTGGGTAGTTTGTATGGAGGATCTGTATAGTTTGCTGATGCGTGATGTAAGGTTTGAAGAAGGCCTGAATGCATGCATGAATTGTGGTGTTTGTACTGCCATCTGCCCTGCTGCAGAATATTACAACTATGACCCCAGACGGGTGGTTGATCTTGTCCAGACAAGAAAAAATGATATTATTCTTGGTCTGCTAAAGAGTGAGACAATCTGGTATTGCGGACAGTGCATGAGTTGCAAAACTCGTTGCCCGAGAGGAAACACACCGGGATTGGTGATTATGGCACTTCGCAAACTATCCCAGGAACTCGGTTATTTTACTGAATCTGAAAAGGGAAGACAACAGTTTGCCATTGAGCGCTTTGTTGGAGGTAATATACTCAACTATGGATATTGCGTTGCCTCTTATGTGCTTGATTCAAAAGCTCATCCTGAGCAGGGACCAATCTGGGAACATTACTATGCTAATCTCGATTCAGTACTTGCAAGGTGCGGTGGCGAACTTAACGGTAAGGAAGGCCCGCTGAGAAAGATCCCTGATGATACACTTGATGAACTGAAGAAGATATTTGATGTTTCTGGCGCAACCAAATTATTTGAGGCAATAGAAAAAGCATCAGAAGCAAAGGCTGAAGAGCTTGGCATTGAATTTAAGAAAGAAGGAACTGACAATGACTATTTCCGTTTTGTGATCAGTGCTGACAGTGGGAATCACCAGATTGAAGATGTAAAAGAAGAAGAATATGCAGCCAGAAGGTAAGAAGAGATTATGGGCAGAATATCAGAAGAGTGTTCCGGACGATCATTTCTTTTATGTGAGGTCATGTATCAGGCAGACTTTCTTCCCCGGCTCAGAACAGGCTTTCCTGAAGATCATGCGTAATGATCTGGGAAAAGATGTATTTGAAGACCCCCGGCATACTACATGTACCGGTATCGGTTATCATGGCGATGTTATTCCTTTTGAAACAATCCAAACCGTAGTGGCAAGACAGTTTTCACTTGCAACGGAAGCCGGATACAAAAACATAGCGATATCTTGTGTCACCTCATTTGGCATATATACCGAGATACTTGAGACATGGAAGCATTTCCCCGAGACNCTTGANACAGCACGGGANAATCTGTACAAAGCAACAGGAAGAGTCTTTGATCTGCCTGAATCAATCTCGCACGCAAGTGACATCATCTACAAGTTCAGGGATGAGATAGCTGCAAAGGCAAAATACAGACTTGTCGATGTTAACACGGGCAAGCCACTCAGGGTGGTTGAGCATATTGGATGCCATTATGCAAAGATGTTTCCCAAGCATGGTATTGGTGGTGCTGAGTTTCCGCATGTGCTTGTCGGAATGGTTGAGTCATGGGGTGGCGATATTGTTGATTATCCTGAACGACGTCATTGCTGCGGCTTTGGCTTCAGACAATATCTTGTACAGGCAAACAGAGGTTATTCATTGTCGAGCTCAAGGAAAAAGTTTGAATCGATGGAGCCTTATCAGCCGGAAATGATAGTGACAAACTGCCCTGGCTGTGCGATGTTTCTTGACAGGTGGCAATATGTCATCAGTGATCTCGATGGAATTACCTATGGCAGGGATGGCGAAGGCATACCGTCTCTTACTTACGAGGAGATGGCCGGACTGGTACTAGGTTACGATCCATGGGAGCTTGGACTGCAGTACCATAATGTTCAGGCTTTGCCACTTTTAAGGAAAATCGGTATAAAGGCTGACCCGGACAAGCGTTTTCTTGCCAAAGACGGCACACGGTTGCCAGAGCCTGCTAACTTGATAAACAGCTGATAACTAATGGTAAAACACATTGTAATTGCCGGCGGGGGCGTAGCCGGAATTGAAGCTGCCGGCGTTCTTGCCGACATGGGACAGTCTGTCACAATTATTGAAAAAGAGCCGGCTGCAGGAGGTCACATTAAAAGATGGCATGCACTCTTTCCAGACAGACGCCCGGCAGACGAGGTGAAAAAATATCTCAGCCACAGGCTTAAAAACAAAAATATTACTGTCATTAACAACACATCTGTTGAAAGAATAAAACATCACGGCCATTCCCTCACTGTAGAGACATCTGCCGGGGAAACCATTAACGCCGATGCAGTTATTGTAGCAACAGGGTTCGACATATTTGACGCTGCAAGAAAAGAAGAG